>Ga0181537_10000109_pt1 | contig 70343 bp, 67 predicted proteins | sample PEATcosm2014_Bin_39_FD_119765 | JGI IMG/M metagenome (GOLD analysis project Ga0181537, IMG submission 119765) | Peatland microbial communities from MTU Mesocosm Facility, Houghton, MI, USA - PEATcosm2014_Bin23_10_metaG | ecosystem: Environmental > Terrestrial > Soil > Wetlands > Peat | place... | reverse complement strand
GCGATTGTCCTGGCGGGCGCGCATGATGAGGCTCCCGCGGACGCGGATCTTGTTCTAAGCAAACCGCTTGTCGCGAATTCGATTAAGCGCACGTTGCTCACGCACGACGGCTTTCTGGAGCGCATGCAGAGCTGGTTGACGATACCTGACGACGAGCAATACACGCTTGAGCCGAAAATGGAGCACAAAATGGCCGCTCAAGCGGCACAATTGGCTGGTAATCTTCCCGAAAAGCGAATATCAAGCGAAAACCGGGCGCGGCACTCGTGGCTGCACGATGCCGTTTTGCAGCAAAATGCACCGATCACTCCAGAGGACTCAAGTTCAATTATTGCAGAGACTTACAAGCATGCGGCCCGCGAAATTCGAGCCTCGACGAGGGCAAAAAACACAAAAACGCGTGATTTAAGCATTCTCAGCGCCGCGGCAATTGTGGCTATCTGCTTTGCTGTCTATCACTTCCGTGAGCCTTTGATGCGAAATCGGCTGGCGCTCGCACTTACGTCAAGCGATGCCATGAACCAGGCGGTGGACGAGGCAGTGGTTGACGACACAAATTACATGCTGGGAAACGACCCCAACATCACGGTCACGCCGATTTACCACCGCAGATTCCATGCGCATTTGCAGCGGGCGAATTTTTCTGAAGACGCAAGTGAAGACGTGAATGAAAACGAAATGGTCATGACGCCGAAGCCCTCCCCTAGCATTCCGACGGCGAGTGATCCGAATGTGCCAGCGAGTTTGTATTCGCCGATGCCGCTGCGCGCCATCCCGAGCATCGCTGTGGCGGGTGCGCCACCGGCTGGGGTTGGTTTGGTGCAGCCGGGTTCGCCGCAAGCGGGGCCGGTTCATCCCGTGGATCTGTCGGAAGACTCGGCAGAGATGCTGCTGATAAAGAAAGTCGCGGCGCGGTATCCGGAGGAAGCGGTGAAGAGCGGGATTGAAGGGCCGGTGATATTCCAGGCGTCGATCGCGCGCGACGGGACGGTGCAGGAGTTGAAATTAATTCGAGGGCCGCTGCTGCTGGTGGAGGCTGCTTACAATGCGGCGAAGCAATGGCGCTTTAAACCCTACACGCCGAATGGCGTGGCCACCGAAGCGCGCATCACGATGACGGTGGACTTTCAGCGGACGCAGTTGGCGATGAGCAAGTAGAGAGTGTTGCCGGCGCGGGGCGTGAGCGCTTCTGACCTTTTCCGTTCCAATTCCATAAAGTTCAACAGGCTCATGCTGCCGGGGATGCTAGTCATAGAAGCCGAGGTACCCACCCTTGCGAAACGCGCGCAAGGATGGGGCACCCGTCAGTGTCTTAGCGGGAAAGAAAAAATGCCGATGATCCCGCACAACGAACACCGCGTTGAGTGGGCCGCCCGCCTAATTTATGAAACGGTGAATTGCGCGGTTGGCATTATCTTGAAATGAAGTATTTTTCAAATCAGCAAAAAAAGTGCTCTGGTCCACCATGTCCCCTGATAACTTACCCTGTTTACTGGCATAAAAAACGCCGCTTTTATACCGTTCATCCGAAATGGCATCTACAAAGCGTTTTGCACCTACTTCCAGCTTATGCACCATTTCGCCCATCAATGGGAATACGACAGGCATCATCACGTACTTCAACATAAACCGCATTGCCGGGGGAAGACTATCTGGCGCCTGAGTCCCTTTTGTATTTCCTGGGCTCACAACAACAAACTTGAGCTTAGGATATTTTCTTGCCATTGATAGCGTCCACATGGTTTCTGCATACTTGACATAGGCGTATGCTTGCAATGCATCGAACTTGGTACCGAAATATGATCCATCAAGAACAGCAACAAACTCATCTACAGAAGAAGTCCTCATCGAAACTGGTTTTACTCCGAGCATCTTTACTCCTGGAACAGCTTCTGCACTGACTGATAGAACCGTTTTCCTTAAATTGTCCCGTTTAATTAATTCGTCCACTAGAATTGCATGACCTAAAATATTCGCAGCGGCTAATTCATTCATACCGGAAGGCGTAATTTTCGCGGCCGTTTTCCCAACTACCCCACCTGCATTTAAAACGATTGCATCCACAGGTTCCTTTATTTTTTCAGCTGCTTTTCTTACAGAATTTGCATCCATAACATCCCCGATAACAATCTCGAAAATCTTTTTCCCCGTTTCCTCCTCAAGGTCTTTTTTTGCCGCCTCTGCTCTCGCTTGATTTCTGCAAAAAAGAATTACCTTTTTTGTTTCTCTTTTCATCGCCAGCTGTCGAGCAGTCTCTTTCCCAAGCCCAGCGTTTGCTCCGGTTATTAAGATACTTTCGTTCATTTTTTCTATCCTTTTAGGCTATTAAGCCCCGCGAGGCCAGAGCCGGCTTGCCAATTTTGAACTATTTAGTTATATATTGGTGTAATAATAAACAAGTGTCAAGGACTTTTGAACTAAATGTTTCATAATACCGCCAGGCCGCGGGGACGGCCGCGCAGCTTCGACGAGACGGGGGCGCTGGAGAAGGCGACTCAGGTGTTCTGGTCGAAAGGCTACGACGGAGTGACGATTGACGATCTCGTCGCCGGGATGGGTGTGGGACGGCCGAGCCTCTATGCCGTCTTTGGGGACAAGCGGGCGATATTCTTGCGCGTCCTTAAGGCGTATGCAGAACGGAAGGGCGCATTAGCCGCAGAGGCACTCCTCTCGCCACAAGGTCTTCGCGACTCGATCGCGGGCTTTCTGAGGTACGCCGTCGAAAGTGCGACCGAGAAAGGGTCCGCTCGGGGCTGCCTTCTGATCTGCGTCGCGCCGCTTGTGGACGACGCTGAGGTTCAGCGGTTCCTGCAAAGCGCGGTGGCGGGCGGCGCGGCGCTGGTGGAGCGCCGTTTCCGGGACGGGATCAGCGCGGGAGACATCCCGCCTGACTTTCCGGTAGCCGCGCGCGCTATCCAAGTCACGGATTTTGCTCGTGGCCTGACCATGCGTGCGCGGATAGGCACGCCGCGCAAGACGCTCCTCAAAGATGCTGAGGAAGCGGCCGACTTGGTGCTCCTGCCGCGGCGCTGGGACAGTCGGAGCGAGTAACGGAGATCCGTTCGTATGTTCAAATGGCATTCACGGAAAAGGCTCCCTGCTCTGCCCTGAGCTCTTGGAGACTGACCACGTCCGGGCTCAGCCTTCGCTAACCAAGCCAGGAGGTTGTCGAGCCGCTTATTGATGTTGTTAATGTTGAAGGTAGCGATTTTCAACGCGTGACTTTCTGCACATCGGCAACATCACTCCCGCCCTCGCACAAAACGCAAGGACGGGGCGCCCTCTATGTTGGTGATGTCGGCGCGATCACAAAGCCAGGCCACCCGCCCAGTCATCGGAAAATGCTACATCCAGAATTCCTCTTTAACGCGAGTGACTACAATTAGGAGTTCGAGGAAAGGGGAGTGCCTTCCATCATGCCAATCGTCAGAGGGCGATTCGTGCCAGAGATCGAGAACACGGGAAGGGTAAAACGCTGCTTCGACATACTGCTCTGGGGTGGCGAATGGCAGAAGAAGAACGTAAGCGACCTCGACCAAGTTGAGACTCTCCGTGATTACTTGCGGAGTCTAACACCACGTTTCTGCGGCATTCGTTTATTGGTTCCTTCGTCGCATGCCGAAACCATCGAAATGTTGAGAAATTTGAACTGCGGCATCGCCATAGCGGAAATAGCCAAACCTGAACAGAACACGCTAGCCACCGTCCCCGACGAAGAGCTTGCGACCGCTGTGCAGACTGCAATCGGGTGCGACGCAGACGCGTTGGTAGTCACGAAGCAAGAGTGGTTTCCACATTGTGAGGACATCGAAAAGCTCGGGGTGTTCTTAACCGACACAGCTTTTCTCAAACAGCAATGCGAGGCTTTCTCTCGTGGGCACGACGTACCGTGGTCGTTCTCGTTTCCGATGTGGAACATTACTTGGACAGGGTTCTATCAGATGATTGAGTCGGAGACGTTTCGAAGTGGAATGGATTTCCTCCATGCTGCCGAAAAGAAAAAAGCGGACAGTGACGGGCAAGAAACAGGAAGAAGTCTTGTGCACAACCGTCTGCCGAACATTTGTTTCACGCGTGACCGTCTCCTGTTCTACGAGATACAACGGCTCACGTCAGTGCGAGGTCATTGGGATAGGCAATCGTTCTCTTTTGAAATTGGCTATTACTTGAATTTTTACTACCCCGTCCTCTACGGAGGGTTCGACCAGCTTGCTCTCGTTGTAAGTCAAATTCTCAAGCTGGGCCTACCCGAAAAAAACGTCGGCGCCACTTATGCGGGATTTCTCGATACTCTGAAAGCAAAGAGTCCTACGCTGCACGGAATCTTTACCGACACAAAGCATGTGGAGTTCATCAAGCGCATCGGGGCCTTGCGGCATTATGCCTCTCATCGTGGTTCTCTCATGCCTACGAAACTTCTTGAAAAACCAGACAAGGAACCTACGATTGCAGAACTCGATGCCGAAGTCTCAGCCGCTGGCATGGACTATATGTTGGACGCCCTGCCAGAGGGAGAACTTCGTGAAGGCTTTCGAGAGGGTCTCCGCCACCAATTCAGGGTGGCTTACTATGAAAAGAGCGGCAAGGTCGTCGAGGGAGTGGTGCCCATCGTCATTGACGACCAGTACGGATTCATTCACCCAGCGTCTGACACGGACTGGAACTTTCAGCGATTTCTGTTGTTAATGAACCAAGTGTTCGTCGAACTCGGAAAACATTTGTAACCTCCGTAGAGACGACGTGAAGGAGAAACGTGCAAACCGAAATCATAGAAAATGCGGGGACAGGAGAATGCGGGGACAGACGGGACTGACCCCAATTGTTTTGGAGGCTAGAAGCGCGCAAGGATGGGACGGCGAAGATGCGCGCGCGATCCTTCAGCCCGCGGTGAAAAGCGCGGGCTCTCAGGATGACAAGTTGAAGAGGGTGGACGGTTCGGCACGGCTGAAGCCGTGCCCTGATACGAACCCATACGGTTTTCACTCTCTCCAATGTTTCCATGCCTTGAGGGTCGTGACGAAACCGTCATCCCATATAGGCGCGATGACGATTTGTTCCTTCGGGAACACTAGCGCGTCCGATGAACACCTACGAATAGATGCCCGGTGCCTCGTGTCCAAGCTTCTGCACGTATTCAACGTATGAGCCGGGATAAACGGTGGGAGTGCGGTCGGTGCCGCTCTCACCGCCCAGTTCGAGCACGCGGGAGCCGAGGCCGCGAAGGAACATGCGGTCATGCGATACGAAGATCATGGTGCCTTCAAAATCTTTCAGGGCGTCGACCAGCATTTCTTTGGTGGCGAGATCAAGATGATTGGTCGGTTCGTCGAGCACGAGGAAGTTGGGCGGGTTGAAGAGCATGCGCGCGATGGCGAGGCGCGATTTTTCTCCGCCAGAGAGGGAGCGGATTTTCTTGTCCACATCTTCGCCGGAGAATTGGAATGCTCCGGCGAGGTTGCGCAATGAGCCGATAGTGTCATGGGGAAAATCCTGCTGTAATTGTTCGGTGACGGTGAGGTCGGGATTGAGCGTGTCTAAAGACTGTTGCGCGAAGTAGCCCATTTGCAGGCTGGCGCCGAGGCGCACGCTTCCGGCATCGGGAGCGCTGGCCCCGGCAATCATTTTAAGAAGCGTCGTCTTCCCTGCTCCGTTTCTTCCCATGACGGCCCAGCGTTCTCCGCGGCGGATGGTGAGATTGAAGCCGTCGTAAATCACGCGCGGGCCGTAACTCTTGTGCAGATTTTCAAGCACGGCGACCTGTTCGCCGGAGCGCGGCGGAACGCGAAAGTCGAATTTAACAACCTGGCGTTTTTTGGGCAGTTCGATCTTCTCGATTTTGTCCAAGGCTTTGATGCGGCTCTGCACCTGGGCCGCTTTGGCGGCGTGCGTCCTGAAACGATCGATGAAGCGCTGTTCTTTGGCGAGCATGGACTGCTGCCGGGCAAAAGCCGCCTGCTGATTGCTCTCTCGCACGGCACGTTCGCGCTCGTAGAAGTCGTAGTTGCCGGAGTAGGTGATGATTTCGCCGCCGTCGATCTCTGCGATTTTTGAAACCAGACGATTCATGAACTCGCGGTCGTGCGAGGTCATGAGCAGCGCGCCGGGAAATGACTTGAGAAATTGTTCGAGCCAGATGATGGATTCGATGTCGAGGTGGTTTGTCGGTTCGTCCATCAGCAATACATCAGGCATGCCGAGCAGGACGCGGGCGAGTGCAACGCGCATTTTCCATCCGCCGGAGAGCGCGCCGACGTCGCCGTCAATCTGATCGTCTTTGAATCCCAAACCGTGGAGCACTTCGCGGGCTTGCGATTCGAGCGCGTAGCCGCCCAGATGGTCGTACTCCTCCTGAACGTGACCGAAGCGATCGAGGATACGGCCCATGTCGTCAGCCTTTTCAGGGTCGGACATTTCCCGCTGTAAAGCTTCGAGTTCGTGGTGGAGATCGCCGACGCGTCCGCTGCCCGCGATGGCTTCATCGAGGACGGAGCGGCCCTGCATTTCTTCGACGTCCTGGCGAAAATAGCCGATGGTCAGCTTCTTGGGGACGGAGACGGTGCCGTCGTCGGGAGTTTCCTCGCCGACCACCATGCGGAAGAGAGTGGTCTTGCCCGCGCCATTGGGGCCGACCAGCCCGACTTTTTCGCCGGGATTCAGCTGAAAGGAAGCGTCCACGAAGAGCAACTGCTTGCCATACTGCTTATTGATGTTGGAGAAAGAGATCATTTTTGGAGGAGCGGGCCGCGGTATGGTGCCTGTTCTAGTGTAGCGTGGCGGAAAATTACCGGCACAGGGGGGGTATTTAATGGGAATTGGGAAAGCAGGTTCCTCCATGCGCCGTCGCTAACGCTCCGGCTTAGTCGGAATGACACGGATGGCGGGGCGGGAAAGATGCGCGCGAATCCTTCGGCCCGCGATGAAAAGCGCGGGCTCTCAGGATGACAAGTGGAATAGGATGGGCGTCCGCCGCTTTGCGTCTGAAACTTATTTCGCCGCTGGACCGTAACCATGCGGGAGGATGTTGACATGCGTGACATAAAGGAGCGGTTGTCTGTACTGTGGACGTTCGCGTTATTGAACTACCTATATGCGGACGTGCTTGCCCTGTTCGCTATTGCCGGCTCGCGAAATTCGTTCGACCCTCTCCCTCAATGGGCTTTGATGGGGTCGGCGATCTTGATGGAAATACCGATCGCCATGATACTAGCGTGCCGGCTTCTTCCGTTTAGAGCGAACCGGTGGGCCAACATTATCGCCGGCGCCTTGCTGACCCTGGTAAATGGTTTCCTCACTTTCGTAGCGCCGCTGATTGGGATGGGCCGGCCGCCTGCTTATGCGGAGTACTTGTTCTTTGCAACGATTGAGACTGTTTGCACGTTGGTCATTATCTGGCAGGCGTGGAATTGGTCTTCGTCAGAGGGGTCAGGGGTTGAGATTGTCCGCACGCCGTAGCTGATCGATCAATAAGGGGGAGCATGTGACACGACAAAGAGAACGCCTAACACAGATCGTCCTGGTGATTGTGGGGCTGTTGAACCTGGCCCCAAGTTATTTTCTATATAAGGATCTGCGGCATTCCAACTGGCTTCTGGAGGGGAAGTGCGAGTGCGGACCGATGTTTCTGAGCTTTTTTATTCCGGTCGGGGTCTTTCTACTCGTCGCCGCAAGGAGACCGGCTGAGCATCGCTCGATGATTGCTCTAGCCGCCTGGTGGCACATCTCCCATGGCGCGGTGATGGCTATTCAAAGTGAGGAAGCGTGGATGCACGGCATCCACCGGAACTTTGCTGACGTGTTCCTAAACCTTGTTATCGGAGTTATCTTGTTGGCGCTTCTGCCAGCAAAGCGAGAGGCAGTCGCTGAGGGCCAGCCGAAGCAAAGCGCGCACTCCGTGTAAAGCTCTATTCAAAGCAGGCTGCCAGGGCGCGAGAAAAAGCGGGCTTCCACCGCCCTAAAGGGCGTGAGAAGGATGCGGCGAGGATGGGCACGTTTCTTGTCTCTGCATCGCTTCAATTCAGGGCCATTTCCACGAGCGTGACCTGCGTAACCTACCCCGGCGCGGCGTCCCATGTTAAGAATTGTCTGAGGTCGCCATGAGCAAATCCAGCGTCAGCAATGGTTTTATCGCAGGCACTTGCCTGCTTCTTTTCCTGTTGGGCACAATCGTGTATTGGTCGCACCAACTGGTGCGCGCGTCCGCGGACCTGCTTGCCGTGAACGAGCTTTCGAGGACCCACTCACAGGCAATCGATCCTGCATTTACCGTGGCTCAGATGGGAGAAAAATACTACAAGCTCTCCGTTCCGGATGGAGCCAGCAACGTGGCGATTCATGGGCATTTTAATGCCACAGGCGGTCTGGCCAACCAGATCGAGGTTTCTGTGCTGAATGACGATCAGTTCGCGGACCGCAATAACATGAGTCTGGCCAATGCCATCTACAAAAGCCAGAAAGTCACCGGGGCCGCAGTGAACGTGGCTTTGCCCGGCGCCGGCACGTACTATGTGGTTTTCAACAACCGCTTCGGATTGCTTGCGCCCAAGGCCGTTCAGGACAATTTGACCTTGCAATACGTGAAGTGAATCCTGCTTTAAGTCCGCAGTAAATTAAAGCTCCTCCAAAATCGTGCGCGCGCGGGTGAAAAGCCGCTGTCGCGGTTCCCGCCCTTGCGTTTCTTAGCGAGCGAAAAAAACCTGGGCGCTTAGGATGGTAGTTCTTCGACGAGGCGCGGGAAAGCAGGTTCCTCCGTGCGCCGTCGCGGCGCTCCGGCTTAGCCGGAATGACACGGATGGCGAGGGAGATTTGCGATCGTGGACCCACCCTTTCGCAAAGAACGCGAAATGGTGGGGCAGCCACACGCTGGGGTTAGGGTTGAGAAGACAAATAGTGCCTGGGAGCGAATATAATCGCTAAGGTTTACTCCAAGGAGGATTGAATGTCATCAGCCATCCCAGAGAAATATCGCGATCTATTTCACAAACGCGCATTTGCGAGCCTCGGCACGATCATGCCGGATGGATCGCCGCAGGTCACGCCGGTATGGTGCGATCTGGAAGGCGACCTGGTTATTTTTAATTCTGCCAAGGGGCGGCAGAAAGATAAGAATGTGCGGCGTGATCCGCGAGTGGCGCTGGCCATTATTGATCCGGAAAATCCCTACCGTTACCTTGAGATTCGCGGGCGGGTAGTCGAGATCACCGAGCAGGGCGCGAACGAGCACATTGACAAGATGGCCAAGAAATATCTGGGAGTGGACAAGTATCCCTATGGCAAGCCGGGCGAAGTGCGTGTGCTTTACAAGATCAAGCCCGAACATACGACCATGATGGGCTGACCGATAAAATAGCCATCATGCCCTCGATTGAAATTGAAGCCAGCACGGCCCTTGATCTGAAATGGGTGCGTTCGCAATTCCCTGCGCTCGCGCAAAGAGTTGATGGCCAGCCCGCAGTTTTTCTTGATGGACCGGGCGGCACGCAGGTGCCGCGACGGGTGATTGACGCTATCTCCGGCTATTTAGCGGAGAGTAACGCCAACACCTGCGGGGCGTTCGCCACGAGCCGTCGGACCGACGCTGTGATTGCAGAGGCGCGGGCGGCGATGGCGGATTTTTTGCATTGCGACATGGACGAAGTTGTTTTCGGCGCGAACATGACGGCGCTGACTTTCGCCATGAGCCGGGCAATTGGGCGCGAGTTGAAGGCGGGAGATGAAATTCTGCTCACGCGCCTCGATCACGACGCGAACTTTTCTCCGTGGAAGGCGCTGGAGGAGCGCGGGGTGGTCATCCGTGTAGCGGAGATCCATGCGGAAGATTGCACGCTGGATATGAAGGACCTGGCGAGCAAGATTACGAAGCGGACGAAGCTGGTTGCGGTGGGGCTGGCGTCGAATGCGGTGGGAACGATTAATCCGGTGCGGGAGATTATTAAGCTGGCGCAGCATGTGGGCGCACTGACGTATGTTGACGCGGTGCATTACGCTCCGCATGGGCCGATTGATGTGCAGGCGCTTGATTGCGATTTTCTAGTTTGCTCAACTTATAAATTTTTCGGGCCGCATATGGGAGTGCTATTTGGCAAGCGCGAACTTTTGAAGCGGCTGCAACCGTATAAGGTGCGGGCGAACACGAACGCGATTCCGGGTTGTTGGGAGTGGGGAACGCTGAATCACGAGTGCATTGCCGGAATTACGGCGTGCGTGGAATATCTGGCGGAGTTGGGGCGCAAAGTGAATGCGAGCGCCACGTCGCGCCGGGCGGCGGTGATGGCGGCGTATGGAGCCATCCAGACGCATGAAACCAAGTTGCTAAGGAAATTAATGCAGGGATTGGAGCAAATTCCCGGAGCAAAGATTTATGGGATTACCGATCCGGCACGATTTGGGGAGCGATGCCCGACGCTGGCGGTTCGGGTGGCGGGGCATACGCCGCTTTATCTGGCGATAAAACTGGGCGAGCGCGGGTTCTTCACCTGGGATGGAAATTACTATGCGATCAATCTCACGGAATTTTTGGATGTCGAAAAGGACGGCGGATTTCTGCGGATTGGGCTGGCGCATTACAACACGGAAGAAGAAGTCGAGCAATTCTCGGAGGCGCTAGGAGAAATAGCTCAAGAAACCTGATGTGAAACGGCCCGGCTTTAGTGGCAGGATGCTCCCGCTTTTCGTGAATTATTTGTATCCAGACCATTGCCTCCCACCCTTTCGCAAAGAACGCGAAATGGTGGGGCAGCCTGAGTTGAAAAGAATTATGCAGTGAAGTTTGAGTGCGCTGCCCACCTACTTCTTGCGGAATTCCTGCACTTTGTCTCCCCGCGCCAGGAGCACGATGCCGGCCATGCCGATGAACAATCCATGCTCGACGATGCCAGGCATATCGGATAGTTTGCGGGCGAGGCCTGGGGGATCGGCTATCTGGCCGAATGCGCAATCCAGGATGTGATGGCCTTCGTCGGTGACGAAAACACGGCCGTCGGGAGAAGTGCGAGGCTTTACGGTTTTTGCGCCAAGCGCCTCGATCTTTTTCGCGACCAGGGCCTGGGCGAAGGGAATGACTTCGACGGGCAAGGGAAATTTGCCGAGGACCTGAACCTGCTTGCTCGCATCGGCGACGATGACGAGTTGGCGGGAGGCTGAAGCAACGATTTTCTCCCTCAATAACGCGCCTCCTCCACCTTTAATTAAATTCAGATGAGGATCGAACTCGTCGGCGCCGTCAATGGTGACGTCGATCTGCTGGACTTCATCGAAGGTGGTTAGAGGAATGCCGAGACTCACGGCCAAGTCGCGGGTGCCGGAGGAAGTGGGAATGCCGCGAATCTTCATTCCGGCCTGCACTTCCTCGGCCAGAGCCTGGACGAAGTAAGCGGCGGTTGATCCGGTGCCCAAGCCGACAACGTTGTCGTCGCGCACGAACTTCAGGCCGGCGCGGCCCGCGACTTCTTTTTCCAATTTAGAGTCTGAGGTTTCACGCATGGGCGAAGGGATACTCTACCGCCTACGATGATTTTTTGCCATAGGGCGGGGGACGCATCGTGAGAACTCCTTGATGGGCCGGTCTTTGATGGGCCGGTCTTTGGCTGAGGGAAGCATGGGGTCCTTCGACTCGCGTCATCCTACGGTGCAGGGTGACAGCTTCGCTCAGGATGACAGATTGGTTGAGGGTTCATCCAATATAAGCAGTCGTTACGAAGCTTTGTCTTCTTCCCACTGGCGGCCGCAGGTATGGCACTTCCAGGAATTTTGCTTTAGGGGCAGCGGAACACCCAGATATGCACTGGTATAAGCGATGGGCTTATTGATGTCCTCATAGGCGATGTCGAGCGAATAGCACTTGGGGCAGCGTGGCTGCTCGTACTTCTCCGCGCCTTGAAAATCGAATTCGTCGGGGATGGGCTGGGCCAGAACGTCAAGAGCGGTGGATTCATCCTCGGGGCGAACCTGCAATTTAATGCCGCCGACGAAGTTGGAAATAAACCAATCCATGCGCACGATGTTGTCGTCCGCCAAAAAGCAGGTGAGGCCAGCGGACTCCAGCAGCCCTTTGGCCAACAAGGCTTCGGGCAAGTCGCGGAACTGGCGGATGGTTTTCAAATTTTGCATTTGCAAGACATTGTTGCCGGGGTTGGGGGCGGCAGGCACGAATTGGAGTTCGCGACGGGCCAACTCGGCCTCCAGAGCTTCACGCGCCGGCGTCGTCAGGGTGTGCGCCTGTTCGTCGAGGCGATCGAGTTCGGCATCAGTCATGGCCTCGTAAATAGCGGTCAGGCGAGCTTTCTCGTGATCTGGATCCATAAAGGCCATGCAGGGAGATGATACCGCAAATACGAACGGCCCATGTTTGACATGGGCCGTTGCGGTGGTCTGGTTGGGATTAACCAAGAGGTGGTCACTCTAACGTGGCCACTTCGGCACAATTCGGGTCCCGGCGCGACCTAACGACGGGCGGCATTGAGCCTTACTCACCAACTTATGCCGTGAATGGGTGCCCCCGGCCAAAACAAAAACATCCGAGAGCCTTAGAGCAACCGCCCTAAGTTGCAGCCACCTCACCTGGTCTAGGATTACTACAACTGCCTGAATCAGAACTTGTCATCCGACCACCTCCTTTCCGGTGTAAGGCCAGAGTAGTACGAAAATTCAAGCAAATCAAGTGCGGATGCATGAACATCGCCGTGTGATGAACCGCACGACTTCCGGTGACTAACATCACCGCGTTTCCTGGCCCGCTTCTCTACACTCACTCGCGTAAAGGCACGCATCCAGGATGAATTGCCCGCAAGGAGGGTGAGATGGAGAGTCCAAGATTTCATACCGCAAAGCCAGAGGCCCGGAAGACTCAGAGTAGGGCCAAGCTTGGCGTAAAGGCTTTGTTGTTAATTACAGTTGCATTGGTATTCAGCACCGCTGCAAACGCGGTGCCCAGCTATTCACGGCAAACCGGGCTGCCCTGCGCCGCCTGCCACTATTCGCCGCCGGAATTGAATGCGTTTGGGCGGAAGTTCAAATTGGAAGGGTACACGTTCGTGACCAAACCAGAAATTTCCGACGAGAAGAAAGACCACAACACGGCGCTACATCTCCTGGAAACTTTCCCGATCTCCTTATTGTTTGATACCTCGTTCACTTCGACCAAGACGCAGCAGCCAGGCACGCAGAACGGAAATTTTGAGTTTCCACAGCAAGCCTCTTTCTTTCTTGCCGGGCGATGGGCCGATCATCTGGGGAGCTTTCTCCAGGTGACTTACGATGCGCAAGGGGATCACTTCAGTTGGGACAATACCGACATCCGTTACGCCAACAGCAATGGACATCTTTTCGGCAAGTCGCTGACCTTTGGGGCAACCTTGAACAACAATCCCACGGTGGAAGATTTGTGGAACACGACTCCTGCCTGGGGATTTCCTTTTGAAGCCAGCGATACAGCGCCGGGGCCTTCGGCGGCGGCGATTATCAACGGATCGCTTGCGCAGGATGTTGCCGGGGTTGGCGGTTATGCGATGTGGAACGACCGCTGGTACCTGGCCGGGACCATCTATCGATCGGAGCATATTGGCGGGACACAGCCCAACGCCGGTACGGGATTTACTTACAACGTCCGCGGTTTGGCGCCGTACTGGCGTGGCGCGTACACAACATCGTGGAAGAATACTGAACTGGAAGTCGGCACATATGGCATGCACATGAAGAGCACGCCCAACGCCGTGACCGGGCTGATGGACGGCTACACGGATTATGCCTTCGATTTTCAATTGGATCGCGTGTTGCCGCAGTTCAAGAATGATGTGGTGTCGCTGCGTGGGACGTATATTCGCGAAAATTCATTTCTCACTGCCACTTATGATGAGGGCGGCGCAGCCGTGCCGGGACATCGCTTGAACACAGCACAGATCGAAGCGGAATATCACTTCGGGACGCGCTTCTCCGCGACGGCCGGATACTTCAACATTACCGGAACTGCTGATCCGCTGTTGTACGCTCAAGCCCCGGTTTCCGGTAGTGCGAATGGCAGTCCCGCCAGCAATGGCTATCTACTGAACGCATCGTGGTGGCCGCAACAGAATGTTGAGTTGGCGGCCCAATATACGGGCTACCTGCGCTTCAACGGGGCTAGCACAGACTACGACGCCGCCGGACGCGACGCCAATGGAAACAACAGCGTCTATCTGCTGGCGAGGTTTGTCTTCTAAGCCGCGATCAAGGGTAAGGGGGAACTGGCCTGCTCTTGCACGAGCAGGCCGGTATTTTTTTATTTAGAGCGTGTGCGGGACGACGTTGCCGGCGCTCTTGACTCCGCCACTGCAAGCAGGGTCGTGCGAACACTTGCGGAACGACGGCACGACCAGCGCCTGCTCGACCGTGGGATCATTCAAATTGCTGAGCAAGTCGGTGGCGTGGGCGGCGGCGGATTTATCGCCCGTTTTCTCATAAGCCGTGATGAGCAGCTTCAGAGTAAAGGGGTTGTTCATGTCCTGTTCGAGCTGCGCGATGGCTTCATGATATTTACCATCCCAGGCGAACATGGCTCCGGCCGCGCCATGGTAGGCGAGATCGATGAGGGTGTCGTTGGCTTCGTCGGACATCGCCGCCAGTGTGTCAAGGCTGGCCCGGGCCATCTTTCGGTTGTCCATCTTGATGGCGAGTTCCACGCGCGCCCGCAGGATTTGCGCGGCTTCCTGTTGCAGAGCCGTCTTGTTGGAATTTTCTCCAGCGGCCACCGCTGCGTCGGCTTTGCTTAGCAGTTCCAAGGCCCGGCCTGCGTCCGGCTGGTAGATGGCCATCTGCCGGTAGGTGTCGGCTTCGGGCAAGCTGGTGTGATGAGAATGCGCGTTGTCGGCGATGGCCTGGAAGGCGCGATCCGCCCAATCGAAATCTCCTTCACGAATGAAAGTTTCGGCCTCGCGAGTGTGCCAAAGCGTGTCCTGCTGCTCGGGCAAGGAAAATTTGTGGAAGCCGGCTTCGTATTCGCGGCGGGCGCGGGCCTGGTCGCCCATGAGGGAATACGTGTCGGCGATACCAAATTGTGATGAATAAAAGCTGGGGTCGATCGCGAGCGATGCGCGGTAGTGCTCGATGGATTGCTCGAAGCGTCCAGCCAGGCGAAGAATTTCGGCGTATGAGTCCTGCGGGTTGGATTCATTGGGCAGGGCCGCGACATATTTATCCATCATGACGAAGGCTTTGTCATAGCTGCGAACGTAGGCATAGTCATAACCCATGTTGTTCATGAGGCCGGGTGAATCGGTGATGCCGGATTTCTCATAGACCTGGATGGCGCGGTCGTATTGCGACTGCGTCATCAGCCACCACGTGGTCATCCAGACGATGGTTTTATCGTGGGGATATTGCGACAGCAAATCGTTCATCTTGGTGATGGCGAACATCAGTTTGTGGTCGGAGGCGTCCTGGTACCACTCGATGATTTCGCGCTCAGCCGGGCTTGCATCTTCCCGCTCCGTGAAGGCTTTCGCCTGTTCGCGGACCTGCTCGGCGGAATCAAGGCTGATTTGCGCGAGCAACTCGTGACCCATGGCGAAATCAGGATCGAGGGCCACGGCTTTGCGCAACATCTTTATCGCCTCGACCTGCTGCACCTGGTCGAGGTAGAGGTTGACCGCGTTTTGCGCGAGACGAGCGGCTTCCGGCGAAGTCGTGGTGTAGGTCAGCGAAGCTGGAGGAGCAGGCGCCGGCTTTGACTTTGTACGTTTGGCAAATGCGCTGGTCGCGCAGAGGAGAAGCAGCACCACGATACCCTGGATTTTGGTGACGCGAAAATTCCCTTTTGTCATTCTAGTTCCCTTTTAAGAGATAGCCCGGTTCGAGGGGCAGCTTGCCGTCAATCTTTAAGACCTGGACATCCTTGGTCAGTGAGTACAAATCCACGACGCCGATGGCGCCGCGATTATTGGCAACGAAATGCAGAATGGCGTCGTCGGAGTCGGCCACGATGATGACTCCACGGTGCGACTGAATAAAACCGCGAGCCTGGTCGGTCGTCATATTCAGAACGCGCCGCAATACCAACTGCGCATCTTCCGTGGAAGGATCGCGCATGACAATCTGAATCGTTTTCCCATCGGGCCAGGTGCGGGTGCGCGCATTGAAGATATTGGCCAGTTCGGCGGCTTTGATGTTGGTAGTTGTGCTGTCTTTGTCGGTCACAATGACGAGTTGTTTTGCGTAAGCCGCCGTGCAAGCACACACGAGGCAAGCCACGGCGATGAGGAGGCCTTTGGTCTTCACGATGCTGAGATTGTAGGGTGCGGTGGTTAGCAGTAGTAGATAACGAACGTAACGACCAGGAGTTGATTCGACGGGAATTGACGCGGCAAACGCCGGGTCATGTCCGGCGGGAATCTGGTTGCGGCGCTATCGCCTTCCTAAACTTGTGTCTTCACAGTAACGTTACCGTCCGGTATCGCCTTTCCAACGATATGCATCGCGTTGGGGCAGGCCGATGTGGGCGAGGACGCGATTGCAGAATTCTTGGGCCATAGCCTCGAGAGTGGTGGGGCGGTTGTAGAAGGTCGGGATGAGGGGAAATATCGTCGCTCCGGCGTCGGCTGCGCGATACATGTTACGAATGTGAATTTTGTTGAGAGGCGTTTCGCGGACGCATAACACGAGCGGACGTTTCTCCTTGAGGCAGACATCGGCGGCACGCTCGATGAGAGCTGAAGCGATGCCGTTTGCGATACGGGCCAAGGTGCCCATGCTGCAGGGCATGACGACCATGGCGTCGGACGGATAGGAACCGCTGGCGATGTTAGCGCCGATATCAGCATTCGCCTGCTGGTGAATTTTGCGGGATGGTTTTTTGGCTGCGGCGAGGATTTGCGCGACAAGGTTGCTGCGGCCGGTGAGCCGAAGTTCCTCGGCCATGACGCGCAAAGCGCTGTCGGAAGCGATGAAGTTCACGTGCTTTATGCGAGCGTCGCGTTCCACAGCGAGCAAAAAGCATCTGAGGAATATCGAACCGCTGGCGCCGGTGGTGGCGACGGTCAGATTTTGGGGTGGAAGGTTCGGCAATCCGTAGCTCCAATGCTCGAGCTTCGAGCATAGGGAGGCGACGGACAAGAAGTCAAGGAGACCACGGTCCCGGATGGTAACGACGTCCAATCTGCGTGCGCGAAGAAATGCGGCTCAACTGCATGCGCTGGTCGGCGTGGAACGCGAAATCAAGGCGAACGACTGCAGCAGCAGCCGAAAATATCTGCGCGAATTCAGCCAGGCATTTCGCTCTTATGAGGCTGTAATCTCCGCGGAAAATCTGGAGCGGGCAGTTCACGCGGCCGACACTATTCTGATTGGCGATTATCACGCATTGCCGGCCTCACAACGCTTTGCGGCTGCCGCGTTGGAGCTGCGGGCGCAACCGGGAGATCGTCCTGTGGTGTTGGGCGTGGAAACAATTTTTGCCCGCGATCAGCACATCGTCGACGAATGGTGGCGGCGCGAGATTGATGAAGGCGAATTTCGGAGGCGCATTCGTTTCGACCTCGAGTGGGGCTATGCGTGGGAGCCGTTTTATGAATTGCTCGTGACAGCGCGTGAACACGGCGAGGCCATTTATGGCCTCGATTGCATGCCGCGGGAAGATCTCCGAAAGATTGGCGCACGCGACCGCCATGCGGCACATAAGATCGCGGAGATTCGCATGCGCCATCCGCGGGCGGCTATTATGGTGCTATTCGGCGAATCGCATTTGGCACCGAGGCATCTTCCTTATCAGCTGGGCAAAGCTTTACCGAATGAAAAAATGTTGACCGTACTCCAGAACGTTGACGCGCTTTACTGGCAGGCGGCGGGAGAAAGACAGGAGCGGGTTGACGTGGTCCAAGTCACCGACAGCGTGGTCTGCACATTCAACTCGACGCCCCTGGAAAAATATGAGAGCTATCGCCTCCACTTAAGCCGTTGGGGGCGCGGGGATGAAGAAGGACCTGACCTCACGCCGACGATCTACAACCTGATTGACAGTCTGGTGCGTTTTCTAGGGATCAACCGTTATTCCCCACACAACACGACCCAACCCAAATTTCTTGTGGATTTGCTGCCCGAAGTCTGCTGCGGGCACTCCGACGAACCGCTGGCACATTTGTTGGAACGCAAAGGAGCGGAAGAAGAAGAAATTGCGGATGTTCTGCATCGAGTGAACGAGCGAGGCTGCGCCTATTTGCCACAAGTGAATGCTTTTTACGTACGCGAATTCAAGATGGTCTATGCAGCGGAGGAAGCGGCGCGGTTCCTGCATCATGCGTGCCGCGGGTTGCCACGCCAGGCAAAGCGAGGCCAGACCGCTGCGGGAGCAGGCTTGGCTCTTGAACATGCGCTCGGCTATCTCGGTTCGCGTGTGCTGTATCCAGCCCGAACCGAAGAGAGCGAGACAGAAACGCACAACATCACCGACAAACAACGTGGATATGCACTCGGCAAGGCGATCTATGATGACTACGTCCGCGGTGAGCTTAGCCAGAGTACATTGCGGCGCGTCTTCCTTGCGCATGTGGAAGACCAGCACACGGCAGAGACCTTGTGGCACGAGTTGAGCAGCCGTTACGGAATCTCCTAGTTCCTTGCGTCCTCACGGTCACCTCCTTGTACTTTTGGTGTGATACGTTTGGCTAGGCAATCTCGCCGGCCTCGACACCACATGAATTCAGAATCCATACGAAAACTGTTTCAAGAAGTACGCGCCGGAACACGGACACCCGACGACGCCGTTGACCGCCTGCGGCATATGCCATTTGAGGACCTGGGGTTCGCGAAGGTAGACCATCACCGTGCTGTACGGACTGGCATGCCGGAAGTGATCTTCGGGCAAGGGAAAACTCCGGCGCAGTTGGCAGAAATTTTTTTGCGCTTATCCAAGCATGGCGGAAATGTTCTGGCGACCCGGGCCGATGCAAAACAATTTACGGCGGTGAAGAAGAGAGTTCGAAAAGCCGAATTCCATGAACTGGCGAGGACGATTGTGCTCCGGCGCAATCACACCAAATATGGCAAAGGGAAGATTGTGGTAATTTCAGCTGGCACGAGCGACATTCCAGTGGCAGAAGAAGCGGTGCTTACAGCGGACGTGATGGGAAACGAGGTTGAGCATCTTTATGACGTTGGCGTTGCCGGCATTCACCGATTGCTGGCCAATCGAGAGACGATAGCGCGGGCACGAGTTGTGGTCGTGTGCGCGGGCATGGAAGGCGCGTTACCGAGCGTAGTCGGCGGGCTGGTGGGAGTTCCAGTCATTGCGGTGCCTACCAGTGTGGGATATGGCGCGTCGTTCAAGGGTGTTGCAGCGCTGCTAGGGATGATGAATTCATGCGCGTCGAATGTGAGCGTAGTAAATATTGATAATGGCTTTGGGGCTGGATACGTCGCGTCGCTGATTAACCGCCTATAAAATCGGAATGGGGCGCGAGAATAAAGCGAGCTTTATTTGTGCGACGGTTTGGCCTTGCTTGCATTTGTTGCCGGCGGCTTTTGCGCAATATCGTTGAGATGCAAGATGGTAGCGGCACTTGTGTACTTTACGGATTCTTTTTCATCGGAAAGTGCCGGGACGAGGCGCTCCATCACACTGGGATCGCCCCGATGTGCGAGTGAGGCCAGCGCGGCGTTACGCACGAGTTCGCTCTTGTCGGTTACGGCGGCTTGCACCAGCGCGTCTTCTGTGACGGTGTCAGGATCCGTCGCGAGTGCGCGGGCTGCGGCGGCACGGGTGGGCGAGCTGTCGTCTTTCTTGATGGCGCGATAGGCGTCGAATCCGATGCCAGCGTAGGGGATAAAGCCTATGCCCTCCTCAAAACCCATCAAGGCCATTTGTTTTGTATCTTTCAGCTCGTCAAGCTGCGACGCGATTAGACCTTTACCGCCTTTCATTTCTCCTGTCATCACGGCGTAAAAGATCTTGTATGCTGTGGGATCCTTGAACTTGAGAAGCGCATTTGCCGCGGCGATGATGACTGAAGGCTCTTTGTCTTTAAGGGCCTTGTGCAGCGGTTGAATCGACGACTTATCGTGCAATTCGCCAAGAGCATAGGCTGCCGCAGTGCGCACATCAAGCTTATCGTCGTCGAGGGCAGCAATTGCGAGCCTCACTGCGCGGGACTCCCCCTCAAGCAACGACAAAACACGGACGGCGGTTGCACGCTTGGTCGTGCTGGTTTCAGTCAGGCCACTGCTAAGCAGAACCCAGGCACGCTCCGGCGGAGAGGAATTATCACCAACATTCGTTGGTGAACCGGCCGTATTGGCCTGATCCGGGGTCGATTTGGTTTGCGCGGAATCGGAGGATTTAGTCGCCGCCTGAGCCGAAGGCTGATCGTTTCTTCCGTTGCCGTTTCCGTTGCTGTTTCCATCGCCGGGCGATTGCGCAAGAGAGAGCGCCGCGAGGGAGAGTAACAATGCTCCGACAGACTTCCAGACGAGTGACATTCAACCTCCACGGGTTTCACAGAACAAGTGACCATCATGGTCACCGAGTTTTTTATTTCATTGATGTCTTTTTTGATCGACCTGGCTTCCGTGGCCCCTTGCTAGCAACGGGAAAGACGCGGGCAAAAATCTTATCAACGTTGCGCAATTGACGTTTCAAATCGAAAGCGCGATCGATTTGAGCACGGGGAACGAGCCGCGTGATTTCTTTATCTTGCAGAATAAGCTTGCGGAAGTTCAGCCCTTCGCGCCACGCTTTCATGGCATGCGCTTGCACCATGCGATAGGCGTCTTCCCGGGAGACGCCGTTTTCCACGAGGTCGAGCAGGAGTTGCCCGCTGAACACCAAGCCGCCAGTGCTTTCGAGATTAGAGAGCATGCGTTGGGGGTAGACGAACATCGTCTCAATGAGATTTGATGTCTTTTGCAAGAGATAGTCCGTGAGCGTGGTTGAATCCGGAATGATGACGCGCTCGGCGGATGAGTGAGAGATGTCGCGCTCATGCCATAGCGTTACGTTTTCATAGCCAGCTTGCGCATTGGAACGCACGACGCGGGCGAGCCCGCTGATTTGCTCGGCATTGACCGGATTCCGCTTGTGAGGCATGGCGGAGGAGCCTTTTTGCTTCTCGCTGAAGAACTCTTCGGCTTCACGGACTTCGGTACGCTGAAGGTGGCGAATTTCAGTGGCGATTTTGTCGAGCGTGGATGCGATGACAGCGAGAGTTCCCAAATAATGGGCGTGCCGGTCGCGTTGGATTACTTGCGATGAGACGGCTGCTGCTTTTAGCCCGAGACGGGCGCACATTTTCTCTTCCAATTCCGGGCTGAGATGGGCAAAGGTCCCGACCGCGCCAGAAAATTTGCCGACTCGCATGTCTTCGGCCGCAAAGTTGAAGCGGGCGATATCGCGCTGCACCTCGGAATACCAATTGGCGAGTTTAAAACCAAAAGTAACAGGCTCGGCGTGGACACCATGGGTACGGCCGATCATGGGCGTGTCTTTGAACTCCCACGCCCGGCGTTCCAGTACTTCGGCAAGTTGTTCAAGATCGGCGGCGATGATTTTAGATGCTTCCTGAATCAGGAGGGCTTGCGCGGTATCCACGACATCGTTCGAGGTAAGGCCATAGTGGAACCAGCGCGCGGCAGGGCCTACGATTTCGGCAACGGATGTGGTAAAGGCAATAACGTCGTGGCGGACCTCGGCTTCGATCTGGTGAATGCGTTCGAGGTTGAAATTGGCTTTTTGCCGGAGGACGCGGGCGGCGTCCCTGGGAACCATGCCGGCTTCGGCCAACGTTTCAGTGGCGGCGAGTTCGACTTTGAGCCAATTACGAAAGCGGTTATCTTCACTCCAAATGCGGCCCATCTCGGGGCGGGTGTAGCGAGCTATCAAGGGTTCCTACCTTCAATTACGTGGAATTGACGGACTAAAGATTCTAAATGGAGGCGAAGCTCATCGCCAGCAGGGCATTATCAGGGATAGGCACGCCAGCGGAATTTCTGATATATATCGTGTTACGATATAATTATTGAAAATATGAAGGCCCATAAGAAAGACAGCGCCGCCATTCCCGATTACCGGGCCCTGGCCCAGCTAAGATATCAAATCAGGCGCTTCCTGCGCTTCAGCGAAGAGGTTTCACGCAAAGCAGGCCTGGAGCCGCACCAATACCAGCTGATGCTCGCGGTGAAAGGCCTGCCGACCGGGGCGCGACCGACAATCAGCGAATTGGCGGAACGGCTACAGATCAAGCACCACAGCACGGTGGAATTGGTAAACCGGCTGGCCGCCCGCGGATATCTGGAGCGACGCCGGGGAGACCAAGACCGGCGCGAGGTGCTGCTGGGATTGACGGTAAAGGGCGAAGAGGTCCTGAGGCGGCTGGCACTGCATCACAGGGACGAACTTCATTTGCTGGGGCCGGCTTTCATCAAAGCCATGAGGGCGGTTGTGAAGAGTCGCGACAAAAAACCACGATGAAGCCTGGAGCCGCTACGATTAATGTGAACCATCCGGCGCGTTTATCCGCGTACCGGAGCGCGGCGAGGTCGGCGCACCAACGGCAAACAAACCGCATGCTGCTTCTCTCGTTCATGGGAATTATCGTGGGGGTTTTTAGCGGGTTGGTAGCCGAGGGCTTGCTGCGCGCGGTCAATTTCATCTCAAACCTGTGTTATTACGGCAAGGCCACATCGGCGAACATGCCTCCGAATCTGGCGCCGTTCCATTGGTGGACGCCCCTGCTTCCGGCTGGAGGCGGGCTCGTGGTTGGGCTACTCATTCGATACTTCGCTCCGGAGATTAAAGGTGACGGCATCCCAGAAGCCATATCGGTCGCGTTGAACAATCGCAGCATCGTCAACCCGCGCGTCAGTTTCTTTAAGCCCTTGAGCGCAGCTATCACTGTTGGCAGCGGCGGCCCGTTTGGCGCGGAAGGCCCGATCATCCAGACGGGCGCAGCGTTGGGATCGCTGCTCAGCCAATTGATTCCCTCCTCGCCGGTTGAGCGCCGAATTCTGTTGGCTTGTGGAGCGGCCGCTGGGCTTGCCGGAGTATTCAAAACCCCGTTAGCAGGCGTCATGCTTGCCATTGAATTGCTGGTCTTTGAATTTCGGGCGCGCTCGTTCATTCCCATCGCGCTGGCGTCGGCGACGGGAACGATGGTTGCGATGGGCTTTCGGGGTGCGTTCCCGGTTTTCCCGGTCGTGACAGAGTTCCACTTCCACGCACTCGAATTACCATTCTTCGGCTTGCTTGGAGTTATTACCGCGGCCCTTGCGTGGCTCATGACCCGCGCGTTGTATGCGTGCGAGGATTTTTTTGAGCGCTTGCACATCTGGTTTCCACTGGTCCCTGCGATGGGCGGTCTTCTGGTGGGGCTCATTGCCATTTTGTATCCGCAGGTCCTGGGCACTGGATATTCGGTTATTGCGGAGCTGCTTTCGGGACCGCATGCATTGCGTTTGCTTTTGGGAATCGGATTGGCGAAATTAGCAGCATTTGCGATTGCGCTGGGATCGGGCGCCTCCGGGGGAACGTTTGCGCCGGCTCTGATGATCGGAGGCAGCCTGGGCGCGGCTTTCGGGTCGATCGTGCATCTCTTTCTTCCGCAGGGATCGTCAATTGGCCTCTACGGGATGGTTGCGACGGCCGCCCTTTTTGGCAGCCTGTATCGCGCCACGCCGAGCGCTATCTTGTTCATGGTGGAGGTAACGGGGGCGTATAACGCGATTCTTCCGGTTTTTCTGGTGGCCGTCATTGCGGACCTTGCGGTTCATTTCTTCATGCGCACGACCATTAATACGGAACGTCTGGTACGCCGCGGACATCTCGTCCCGGAGGCATACGAGCTAGACCCAATGAAGCTCTTGCGGGTGCGCGATGTAATGAGCACTGGAACGGACACGGTGAATCGTGAAGCGAAAGTGTCAGATTTTCTGTCCACCGCAATCCGGCATGATGCCGTGCCGGTCATCGAGGGCAACGAGCATGTGGTCGGCATGTTACGGCGGGAGGATTTGCTTGCGGCGAAGGGAGACGCGACAGCCGGTTCGCTTTCCCGCTCCGATCTTCTGGTGGCTTACGAGGAGGAGGTGTTGCACGATGTCGCCGCGCGTTTTCTGGACGAAGGGCGGCGGGAGGCGGTGGTGCTAAACAGCAAGACCGGCGAACTCGCGGGCATGCTCACGGCATTCGATCTTCTAAAAGCGAAAGACTGGGAACTGATGCAGGAAATGACCGAGCCTCGCCACCTGGCGACAGCTTCTCTCTTTCGTTTCGGACGGCAACGACCAGCGGCCGGAGATGATACGAAAAATTAACTATGGCCTGCGCCAGTCGAGCAAGAATCTATTTCTGGATTGAAGCCTTGTCACCAGCGACGAGAGACTTTTGGGCGGCGGCGATGAGAGGACGCAGCGCATGTACCGAAACGCCGAGAGTGCCGCCGGAGAAACCGTCGATAAATGCCTCATTCACGCCGATGACTTGTCCTTGAGAGTTGAAGACCGGGCCGCCACTGCCGCCGTGGGCGGTGGGTGCGTCGTAAATAAGCTTGTCGCCGACGACATCGCCGAGGTGGCCGTAAGTGGCGGAAGGGCGAATGAGCGAGAGGGCGGCCAGCTCGTTCGCCGCTCCGATATCGTCGTGGCGATAGGCCAAACGCTGGTAAACGGCCTCGGGCGATTTGGCGACCATTCCCAGAACCCCCATTGGGTAACCAACGACCGCGACAAGTTCCCCCGGATTTGAAGGCGTGTCGGCGAGCGGAATCGGACGTAAATGACGTACCGCGCGTGAGTCCTGAATGCGAAGGACGGCGAGGTCTCCCTCGGCAGACCAGACGATTGGCGTAATGTCGACCGGCGTCGAAAAGCCGGGAAAGAAGGCCACGAGTTTTTCGAGTTGCGGCGTGGCGCCGCTCTTGATGAGGTCGTCTGAATCTGTGTCGCCATACCAGGGTTCAGCCACATGGCGATTGGTCACGAGCAGGCCGTCGGCAACAACAAAGCCGGTGCCCGAGATGCGAACGCGTAGCAAGGGCTTCTTTCCGGGAAAGGACACGTCATAAAGGCCATAGATGTAACAGACGGAGTTCCGGTAGCGATTCAGCACCATGGCAGGCATCGCCTGCTCTTGCTGGAGTTGCTCAATTTCATGCGATAGCTGGCTAATTTGAGCCTGAAGACCGTGGTTTGACGACGGCCAGCAATAGTGGGCAATGACGATGGCCAGGACGAGAAGAAACACGGCGATAAGGCCTTGAACAAAGCTTTCCCACAGGCAGCAAACGGGCTCTTCGTCGAGCTGTGGCCGAATCTCGTCCATGGAATAGACGCCGGGTTTGGACGTCCGGTGTGTATCTATTTTGCGTTCGAGAATGGGGGTTTTCTACGGTACGGAGGACAGTGTACTGCGGAATTTTATAAGTCTTTAATACCCAGTCGGTTGGCCATTTCCTCGTAGAGAAACCCTTGGCCGAGACGATAGGGTTGGACCCACTCGCCGTCAATGACCAGTTGAGGGATGGCGCGTTTGCCGGTGCGTTTAATGACTTCTTCGGCGGCTCCGGGAGTGGTCTCAATATCAATGTCGGTAAAAGGGATGTTGTGCTCCTGCAAAAACCGCTTGGCGACGCGGCAATCGGGACACCAAAAAGCAGAATAGATGGTCACTTGCATGGCGCTTAGGTCCTAAAAGAAAGCCGCCAGCGTGTGTGCTGGCGGCCGATTTCACAAGTCCAATCTTAATTCTCGTAGAGCAGGACGCCCTCGGTTTCCTTCGAGTCCACGGGACGGTAGAAGAGCTTGTTGCCTTCGAGAAAGACCTCGATAAAGGCCGGGCGTGTCGTGATGGTGCCCTGAATCAATGCCTCCGAGAGCGGGTCCTCGATGTACTTTTGGAGCGCACGGCGCAGCGGACGCGCACCGTAGCTTCTATCAGACAGGGTCTGATTGAGGATCCACTTCTCGGCTTCGTCGGCAACCGTAACCGTGATGGCCTTCTGCGCCAGGTTGGCATTCAGCTGGCCGACCAGCAATTCGAGAATCTGAATCAGGTCGTTTTCGCTCAGCGCGTTGAAGATAATAACTTCGTCAAGCCGGTTCAAGAATTCAGGATTGAAGGTTCGCTTGACCTCGTTCTTCACAAGATCTTCAATCTTCTCGGCGACCATATCTTCGGCGCCGGACTGGAAACCCAAGCCTTCGCGCTTCTGAAGATGGCGGGCGCCGATGTTCGACGTCATGATGATGACCGTATTCTTGAAATCAACACGATTGCCCAATCCATCGGTTAAATGGCCGTCTTCAAAGACCTGCAAAAGAATATTGAAGACATCTGGATGCGCTTTCTCGATTTCGTCGAGCAGGACCACTGAATATGGCGCACGCTTAACGCGCTCGGTGAGCTGTCCACCTTCTTCATAGCCCACATAGCCCGGAGGCGAGCCTATCAGCTTCGAAACCGAGTGCTTTTCCATAAACTCGGACATATCGAAGCGAATTAGTGATTTTTCGCTGCCGAACATGAAGTGAGCCAGGGTACGGGCAACTTCGGTTTTGCCGACGCCGGTGGGGCCAAGGAACAAGAAGGAACCAATCGGACGATTCGGATTCTTGAGTCCGGCGCGGCTGCGGCGAATCGCGCGAGCCAGCGCGCTGATGGCTTTGTCCTGCGAAATGACACGCTTATGCAACTCTTCTTCGATGCGGAGAAGCTTTTGGGTTTCTTCTTCCTTGATGGAAGTGATGGGCACGCCGGTCCAGCGGGAAACCACGTCTTCGATGTCCTCGCGCCCGACTACGCCGGTGGCCGACTCATCCAAATGATATTTTTCACGCAGGGCGCGCAGGTTCTCGCGCTCTTTGCGCTCTTCATCGGAATAGAAGCGCGCTTTCTCAAATTCATGGTTCGCGATGGCATTTTCCATGCGATGAACGATGAACTTGATGCGCTTTTGCACTTCGGTGATCTCTTCCGGCAAGGAAGTCTGGCGCAGCTTTACGCGCGCGCCGGCTTCGTCGATTAAGTCGATGGCCTTATCAGGCAAGAAACGGTCTGGAATATACCGGTTCGAATGAGAAACGGCAAAGTTAATCGAGTCGTCGGTATAAGTGACGGCATGAAATTTTTCGTAGCGGTCTTTGATGCCGAACAAAATCTTGGTGGCGTCTTCTTCGTTTGGAGGCGGAACCTTCACGGCCTGGAAACGGCGTTCCAGCGAGCGATCTTTCTCGATGGACTTGCGATATTCGCCGGGCGTGGTGGCGCCGATGCATTGAATCTCGCCGCGAGAAAGCGCGGGCTTGAGAATGTTTGCCGCATCGAGCGAACCTTCTGCCGATCCTGCTCCGACCAGCGTGTGCAACTCATCAATGAAGACGATGGAGTTCTGCGACTCCATCAGTTCTTTCATGATGGTTTTCAGGCGCTCTTCGAACTGGCCACGATATTTGGTTCCGGCGACGATCAAAGAAAGATCAAGTGCGAGAATGCGCTTGTCCGCCAGGAACGAGGGCACCTCGCCGTCGGCAATCCGTTGGGCGAGACCCTCTACGATGGCGGTTTTTCCAACGCCAGGTTCACCGATGAGGACTGGATTGTTCTTGGTGCGGCGGCAGAGAATTTGAATGACCCGGTCGAGCTCTCCGTCGCGCCCGACAAGCGGATCAAGCTGCGTATCCATGGCAGCCTGGGTCAAATCCCGGGAGAATTCTCCCAGTAAAGAAGACTCACGTTGACGCTGGGGCTGCGCTTTTTCCTGGCTGGTGCGGGCAAGCTCTTCGCGAATTGCAGTCAGGCGAAGGCCGCGTTCATGCAAGATCTCTGCAGCAAAGCACTTTTCTTCTCTAAGCAAACCCAGAAGCAGATGTTCGGTGCCGATGTGCTTATGGGAAAGACGCTCGGCTTCCTCAGCCGCATACGCCAGGACACGCTTGCATTCGTTGCTTAGAGGCAAATCAACCGACGTGGAAACTTTCTCACGAATTGTAGTGTGCGCTTCAATCTGCTTGCGGATGGACTCCACCGAAGCGTGGGAGCGCAGGAACCGATTGGTCAGGGCTTTGTCTTCGCGGAGGAGCCCGAGCAGCAGGTGCTCAGTCTCGATGTAAGGAGAACCGAACTGGCTGGCCTCATACCGCGCAAAAAAGATGACGCGCCGCGCTTTCTCCGTATAACGTTCAAACATATCCCCGTCCCCCTGAGCCGTCAGCCACCGGAGTTTCTGAAAGCTCGTTGCCCTATTACCATTATGCAACCAAGACTACTAGAACCCAATAGCACAAAAGATGTACTAAGTTCCGTTCGCCGTTACTAAAGAAACCCGAGATTCCTAAAGTCGTTGCGGCAAAATCATTGCTACTCTCACCCGCCTGCTTCAGGCGGGCAAAGCGTCCGCCTGCACTTCCTCCATTTTCCCATGTTGCAGTCGCAACACGCGATCACAACGGCGGGCGAAGGCAAAATTATGTGTCGCGATCACCGATGTAAGCTTTTGCTCATCATGCAACCGGGCGATGAGATCAAAAACTGCTTCGGCAGTCTGCATGTCGAGATCGCCAGTGGGCTCGTCGGCCAGCAAAACTTTCGGCTTTGTGATCAGCGCACGAGCCAGTGCGACCCGTTGCTGCTCTCCGCCGGAAAGCTCCCCAGAGCGGTGGTGGGCACGCTTATCCAAACCTACTTCGTGCAACCAGTGCGCCGCTTCCTGCAATGCGATTGACCGCGAGTCACCGCGGAGCAGGAGCGGCATTGCCGCGTTTTCAAGCGCCGTGAATTCCGGCAGCAGATAGTGGAACTGCCAGACAAAGCCGAGTTCGCGGTTGCGGAACGCGGCGGCTTCATTCTCCGATAGGAAATTCACGCGCAACTGGGCGCAGTATACGTTGCCGGAGGAAGCCTTATCAAGAGCGCCCAAGATGTGCAATAAGGTACTCTTCCCGGCCCCCGACTCCCCGACAATCGCCAGCATTTCTCCCTGTCCGACGTCAAACGACAGATTTTCAAAGAGCACCAGGTCGGACTGACCTGAACGGAACACCTTCTTAAGGTTTTCCACTCTCAACATCTTCTGTTGTGTTAGATGCACAAGAGGTGCTCCTCGCATCAAGAAGCGGCATGTAGCTCGCCTCCCAATTAAATCACGATGGGAAAGATTGCCCGCAACGAAATTGTGAGCCCGGCAAAGCTCTGGCGCAACATAACAAGCCTGGGGGAATCACTCGTAACGCAAAGATTCTGCTGGCAGCACCCGGGCGGCGGACCATGATGGGTAAATGGTGGCTATGAAAGAAATTCCAATTGCTACAAAGGCGACAAGAATGCCATCCGTCAGCCGGGGAGCGAAAGGAACGTAGTCGATGGAATAGACTTCCGGGGCGAGCGCAAGCACGTGATAATTAGCCCCGACCCAGGAAAGCACATAACCTACGATCAAACCGATCGCAGTCCCGATTACGCCGATGAGCAATCCCTGTGCGATAAAAATACTGCGGATCTGCGCCTTGCGCGTTCCCATGGACATGAGCACTGCAATGTCTTTGGTCTTCTCCATCACCAGCATAATCAGCGAAATCAGAATGTTCAGCGCCGCCACGAAGACGATGAGTCCGATGGTAATGAATGTCACCAGCCGTTCAAGTTTCAGGGCGCGAAAGATAGCTTTGTTCTGCTCCATCCAATTTGTGGTCATGAAACCTTTGCCCGCGGCTTTTTCAATCTCTTCGGCAATCTTGCCCGCCTGGTAAATGTCGTCCACTTTGAATTCAATCGCAGCCACCTCATCGTCGAGACCGAATAAGCGCTGTGCGTCAGATAATCGAGCCAGCGCCCAGGTGTTGTCGTAATCAAAAAAGCCCGAATTCAGAATTCCCGCAACGCGGAAGCGGCTATATTTCGGCACGAGTCCGAATGGCGTCAGCTCGCCTTGCGGGCTGGTGACAAGAACGACCGAACCGACTGTTGCGCCGAGGTTGTCAGCCATGTCTTTCCCGAGGATGATGGGAGGCATGGCAGCAACACGTGCCGCAACGCTTTCGAGTTCATCTGGAGACGTATTCGCAGGCGGTGGGGCACTCGCGGAGGGCGCGAGAGCATCCGCTGAACCGTCTTTGACACTATTCAATAAATCGCTCACTCGCCGCTCATCCGTGGGAATGACTCCCTTGAGCACAGCCCCGCTGGCACGCGGGCCGCGCGAAATCAACACTTGCTCATAAATCACGGGAGCCGCGGCGACGACGTGAGGTTGCTGGGAGAGCCGCGACATCAGAGGTTGCCAATTTTTGATGCCGTCGGACTGAACGCGCAGCAAATTGACGTGGGAGGTCGAGCCGAGAAGGCGATCCTGCAAGTCCTGCCGGAATCCGTTGTTGATCGCCAGCGCTATGACCAAAGAAGCGACACCAGCCGCCACACCCAGGATGGAAATGCCGGTAATTACGCCAATAAACGCCTGCCTACGCTTGGCCTTCAGATAGCGGGAAGCGATGAAGAGCTCAAAGCGCATTATGACCTGCCGGCGAGAATAATTCGTAAGGCATCGGGTTTGATTATAGGCGAGGGGCAGGCGACCTCATCCTTCGTCTGCCTCATAGAACAGAAATCCGCGGCAGGATGGCAGGCACCCGGGCCCGATATTTTCGATAAGAATCCCCAAAGCGTTCTTCGAGTTCCCTATCTTCCATGCGGATCATGAAGGCACCGGTGATGACCGCAAATCCCGTGAGTATATAGCAGACGAAAAGGCCGGTCGCAAGACCCCAGGCAAGCATTTCGCAGAGATGCCCGAGGTAAATCGGATGGCGCACACGGTTGTGAAGGCCAGAAATGATCAGGGTTTGGTTCTGCATACCTGACCGGATCTCAGGCAACCCGCTCAAATGGATCCAACTGAATGCTTTGCCCGATTGGATGTATATCCAGAATCCCAGAGCCAACAAGAGAACTGCGGGAACAAGGGTCCAGCGGTTCCGATAGAGGACAAAGTGCCGCGCCGGCGCGGTAAAGGCACCAAAAATTAGCCAAATCCCAATCCACGCCGGCAACAGGACGCGGTGAGGCGAGCGTGAGCGCGAACGCCAGAACCCGGCAAAGGGATGAATCATCAGCCAGAAAACAGGAATGCTTGCATAGATGCAACACAGAATCCATCCGAGGGTGCCGAGAAATTCGTCCACGCGCAATTCTAGCTCGATAGTTTATGGCAGAGTAGAGAGGCATGGCTCTGCCCACCACCGAAGACGGCCCCGAACGATCCGGTTACGCAGCGTTTGGTTCCCCTGGTTTTAGGTTGTTTCAAGCGGCCCGCTTTTGCATTATCGCGGCGCTTGAGATGCAGTCGGTCGCCATCGGCTGGCAGGTCTATGAAATCACCAAGAGACCGCTCGATCTGGGACTTGTGGGGCTGGCGCTTTTTCTGCCGGGAGTGGTTTTATTCCTCCCCGCCGGTCATGTTGCCGACCGTTTTGCCAGACGCGCAGTTTTGCTTTGCTGTTATGTGGGATTTGGCGTGTGCTCAGCGCTCTTGCTCGCGCTCGCGCTGCGCCACTCCCCGTCGGTGCTCATGATTTATGCTGTTGTGCTCTTGCTCGGCCTGGTGCGCACGTTCAATGGACCCGCGGGACGTGCGATCCTGCCTCAACTCGTCCCTATCGAACACTTTCCTAATGCAGTCACATGGAACGCTACGTTCTTTCAGGCAGCCACCATTTCTGGCCCTGCCTTCGGCGGACTGCCTTATGCGGTGGCGCATGGGCCGGAGGCGGTGTACGGCGGTGCAGTGCTGGCGGCGGTGGCGGCGACAATCCTCATGTGGCGCATTCATCCGCGTTCACAGACACAAAGCACAGCAAGAACCGCAAACGTCTTCGCGGGCTTCCAATACATTTGGAAGGAAAAATTGATTCTCGCGCTTATCTCACTCGATATGTTCGCCGTGTTGCTGGGAGGAGCCGTCGCGCTGCTGCCCGTGTATGCACGCGAAATTCTCCACATCGGGCCGTGGGGATTGGGGATCTTGCGCAGCTCGCCGGCGGTGGGTGCCGCGATCATGGCGTTCTTTCTTGCGCACAATCCACTGCGAAGAAACGTGGGCTCTGTGATGCTTTGGTGCGTCGGCGGATTCGGAGTCTTCACCATCGTCTTCGGCCTCTCACGCAGCGTTCCGCTCTCAATTCTGGCGTTGCTGCTCACCGGCGCGTTTGACATGGTGAGTGTCGTAATCCGCGGCACATTAGTGCAATTGGCCACGCCTGATGAAATGCGCGGCCGCGTCACAGCTGTGGATATGATTTTCATCGGTACGTCGAATGAATTGGGGCAATTTGAATCGGGCTTGACCGCCCACTGGTTTGGCACCGTCCCGGCGGTCGTTCTGGGGGGTATAGGCACCTTATGCGTCATAGGCTTATGGGCGTGGATCTTCCCCGAATTGCGGGAGGCCGACGAAATGATTGGAGAAAAGGCGAAAGCCTGACACATCCCTAGCCATGCCGAGGTGCGTCTATACTTTCTAGAGGGAACTGCGGAGGGTGCATGCTCGGAGCATTGTCGGCAAAAATCATTAAACAAGGGCGAGCATGGCGCTCCAGTCTTATTCTTCTCGTGATCCTCTGCCTGGCAGGCAGCGCGATGGTACGCGCCCAAGACGCCCCATCTGGCGGCGATAGCAACGACCAGCAAAATCCCCAAGTTCCCGCCGAAGCTGGCGGCCCGCAGTCGGACGTCGGGCCGTATGCAATTCCCAAGAAGAAAGAAGAACCGCCTCCGCCGCCTCCGCCGGAGCACCCAAAAAAAATTGAAGGTATGCCCGATTACACGCTGCATGTGAGCGTGCCGCTTGTGGAAATTCCAGTGTCGGTTGTGGCGAAGGACGGGACCTTCGTTTCGACCTTGACCAAAGACAATTTTCGGATCACCGAAGATGGGGTGCCGCAGACCATTAGCGACTTCGGAGTTTCGCAGGCACCCATCACGGCGGTTTTGCTCACAGAATTTGCTGCCTGCAACTACTACTTTACGGTTGATGCTTTGCGCGGGTCCTACGCATTTGCCTCGCAGTTAAAGAAGAATGATTGGGTGGCGGTGGAATATTTCGATCTTCGTCCGCACATCCTACTTGACTTCACACAGGACAAAAATGCGGTGATGGGTGCGATCAACGAATTGCAAATTCCCGGTTTCTCGGAGACTGACGTCTTCCAGGCGCTCTTCGACACGCTTGACCGTATCGACCGCATTGAGGGGCACAAGTACGTCATCCTGGTGAGTTCGGGTTATGACAGTTTCAGCCGCATTACCTACGACCAGCTTCTCAAGAAGATCAAAGCCACGAAAGACGTGACGATTTACCCGATTAGTACGGGCTGGCTGGCAAGAACTTACGCCGAGGCCCGCGGCGGAGCGCCGCAATGCGGCCCGACCGTCTTTCGCAGAACAGAAGTTGATTACTTACAAGCCGACAATGAGATGCAGACCTACGCAAAAATGACGGGAGGGAGGTTCTATCAACCAAGGTTTGAGGCCGAATATCCCGAAGTCTTCCATGAAATTCTTGGCGATATCCGCAATCAATACGTGATCTCGTACCACCCCACGAATCAAGCCATGGATGGGACGTACCGCAAACTGAAAGTGGAAGTTGTCGCGCCCGATGGGGGCCCGTTGAAGGTCAAAGATCAAAAAGGCAAAGACGTGAAGTACCAGATCATTGCGCGCGACGGCTACACCGCGAAACATACCGTGGAATAGCGATTAGTGAACAATTCGCTCGAGCAGGAAGAACAGGCCGACGCCAAGAAAAACCACGAACGCCATTTTCACACCCGGTTCATGATTGACTTCAGGAATTAAGTCCGAAGCCGCAACGTAGATTGTGACGCCGGCGGAAAGTGGCAATCCAAAACCCACTTGGTGCCGCATCATCGCCATGATGAGAACACCGGCCAAGGTCGCCAAGCCCAATAACATGGACGCGCCCCACGCGATGCGCCGGCTCTGCCCGCGGGCCAGCATGATGGAAGCAATGGTGAAGCCTTCCGGAATTTTGTGAAGAAAGATCGCGAGAAAAATTACCCAACCCAGCCAGCTGGAAACGATGAAACCTGCGGCGATTGCAATTCCATCGAAGAACGTATGTATGATCAATCCCAACAGAACCGAATAGCCGTGCGCCGAATGTCCGGCATGAGTTTCTTCGCCAAAATGGAAGTGAGGAGTAACCGCGTGCTCAAAAAAGTGAATGAGCAGGTAACCAAGCAAAATAATCACAGCCGCGCTCGGTCCTCGAAGAGCGAAACTCGCCGGAATAATTTCGAGGAACGCAGTCGCCAGCATGAACCCGGCGCCCAAAGCGACGAAATACTTTAAATAGGTCCGCTGCCAGCCACCGTGGACGATAATCGCGCCGCCGAAGACGTTGGCGGCGGCAGCCACCAGGCCCAGCGCGAGACTCAGGAAGATCGGCTCCATGCGCCTTTACCCGCTGTGGCGGATGTGCAGAACATCGCCGTCCTGCACAATGTACTCTTTGCCTTCCAGCCTTAGAATTCCCTTAGCGCGGGCATTGGCTTCGGATCCCGCCTCCAAAAGCTGGTCCCAGCGAATCGTTTCCGCGCGAATGAAGTGTTTCTCCAGATCGGAATGAATTGCGCCGGCGGCCTGCGCCGCTTTTGTGTTCACGGGAATTGTCCAGGCGCGGCACTCGTCCTCGCCGATGGTGAAGAAGGAAATCAAGCCGAGCAGGGTGTACGTCGTGCGAATGAGCCGCGCCAAGCCACTTTCAGTCAGTCCATAGCTCGACAAAAATTCCGCAGCATCTGCGTCAGGCATTTCGGCAAGTTCGGCTTCCACCTTGCCGCAAATCGCAGTCGCGCCCGCATTGGGACGGGAGGCAACGTCGGTCAATTTATATTTTGCGACGGCAGCCTCTAATTCCTTGCCGAGATTCTGGCTTTCACTGACGTTGAGAACATAGAGAATCGGTTTCTCGCTCAAGAACATAAAACCGCGAAGCCGCTTCTTGTCGTCGGGAGTCATCTCCATTTCGCGCAGCGGTTTTTCCTCCTCGACATGAGTTTTAGCGCGTTTTAAGAGGTCGAATTCTTTTTCCAGTTCCTGCGAGCGCATTTTCTTCAGATCTTTTTCCACGCGCTCCAGTCGTTTTTCGATTTGGCCGAGGTCGCTGACCATCAAATCGAACTCGACGTTCTTAATATCGCGCAGAGGATCAATCGCACCGACGTGAGGAATGGAATCGTCTTCAAAGGCGCGGACAACATGGGCCAGCGCATCCACTTGCCGCAAGTGTCCGATATAGCCACTCTCTTTGAGCGCATCCTGGCCAATGGCGCCCAGGTCCACGTATTCAACCGCGGCGTGGGTGAGCTTCTTCGGGTTATATTGCGCGGCGAGGCGATCAAGCCGGTCATCGGGAACTTTTGCCACGCCCACGTGGGCCTCGCGAGGGTTGGAATATGCCTGCTCTGAGAGATTGGCCTTGGTCAACATGCGGAACAGTGATGTCTTGCCCACCTGTGGCAGGCCAATAATGCCAGTTTTCATAGGATTTATTCAGAATAACTGATGCAGGGTAGAACGCCAAAACTGCCATTTACCGCCGAGCGCGCTGAGATCTGAGAGTTCGTACTTCTTTCTCGTCGAATTTATTACAGTCGGCGATAAATGGTTCATAAGCCGGTAGAGACCAAATACACAAGCCCGAGTCCCAATAGCAGCACAACGCCTTCAACCCGCGTGGAAGTCCGATGCAAAGTATCGAAGCTCATCCTCGCCGGATCATCTGGGCGCGCTAAATCGATATCGTCGGGAAGCGCGGCGCGCAGCGCATCCATCCGCGGGATGATGCCGAAGTGCGAGACCATCGTGAGCACAATCATGAGAATGATGAGAATGTTACGTGGGGCAAACGGCTGTAAAGCGCCATCATGCAGTCGGGCATAGAGGAGCGAGCAAATGAAAAAGACGCCGCCTGAGACAATCCCGATCCAGTGCACTGATTTCAGCGTGCTACCGACTAGCGATCCCGCGAGATGTTTCGACGGCAAAATCGAGAAAGCCGTCGGGGCCAGGACAAAAGCAAAGAAGAAGAGCCCGCCAATCCAGACAATCAAAGCGAGCAACATCAGGTAGCGGAGGAAGGCCATGAGTCGAAATTATAGCCTTGCAGCCATGGTAGGCGATTACACGGGTACGGCCACATTCTCCACAATCTCTCGAATCGCCTGCTCCGCCTGTTCAGATTTTCTCGCAGTTGAGGAGGAATCTCCATTGACTACAATGCGATGGGCAAAAACTGGCACGGCCAGCGGCTTGAAGTCGTCGGGTACACAAAAGTTTCGGCCATTAAGAAAAGCATTAGCCTGCGCGGCGCGGTAAAACATCTGGGAGCCGCGCGGGGAAGCACCCAGCGAAAAATGGGCGGCATTCCTTGTCCGGGCAACAATCGCCAAAGCATACTTCACCAAAGAATCGTCCACGCGAATTTGGGCGACCGCCTGCTGCATTTCTAAAAAATCGCGCCCCGAGACAACAGGTTCAACCGAATCGAGTTTCGCCGCGCCCGCTTCCGATCGCAAAATCTCGCGCTCGGCCGTTGCATCGGGATATCCCATATGTAGCCGCATCAGGAAGCGATCGAGCTGCGATTCGGGCAAGGGATATGTGCCGTGATGCTCTACGGGATTCTGCGTAGCAATCACAAGAAATGGCTGGGGCAATGGATATGTTTGCCCATCCACCGTAACTTGCCCTTCATTCATGGCTTCCAGCAAGGCCGACTGAGTTTTGGGCGTGGTCCGGTTAATTTCATCGGCCAGAAGGATGTTTGCAAAAACCGGTCCACGCTTGAACTCGAACTTCTGTTCGGTGGCCGAAAAAATGGAAATGCCGAGCAAGTCCGATGGCAGCATGTCGCTGGTAAATTGCACGCGCTGGAAGGAACAGTCGAGCGAGCGAGCCAAGGCGTGCGCGAGCGTCGTCTTACCGACGCCGGGGACGCCTTCGATGAGCAGATGTCCACGCGCCAGCATGGAAACGAGGGCAAGACGGATGACGTCGTCCTTGCCCCGGATGATTTTGCGCAGTGCCGCTTCCAGTTGAGCCGCCTGATGCGCCACACCGGCGGCCGTTTCGGCTGACATTTTGCGATTTTACTATGCGTGGCCGCAGCTCGCGGCATGGTTCGTGTTACGAACGTCACGCTCAAATCGTCGGCGGACAACAAGAATTGCGGTCAATGTCCCAGTTGCGCCGCCCAATTCAGCGTGATGGACATGGGCTGCATCTCGGCTTGCGGAGCCTGAGTATTGACGAGGAAGCGCTGCCCATCACGGCTCACGTCGTAGGAAACCTGCTCAGAGGTAGCCACCAATTCTCGCGGATTTGTCTGGAACAAAGCTACGGGCGCGCCGCTGTCAAACGTTGTTCCCGAGGCGACCGGCGCGGCCATGATTTTCAAATCCGGAGAGAGATAGAAAATCTCCCGGCCATCACTGCGCCAGCGAGGTTGAGTGCCGCCGCCATTGGAAACTTGCCACTTACCTTGCGCCCCAGGAAACGAGGTCACATAGATTTCCCATTTGCCCGTCTCGTTCGAGGCGTATGCGACCCAGCGTCCGTCGGGCGAAAACTGCGCCGTCCGCGAAGAGCCCGAGGCATTCAGAAAGGCTTTCGTTTTAAAGTCCGGCAGGGTTGCATACCAAAGGTCGAGGCCGCGCGCGTAGAGAATATATTTTCCATCTCGCGACCAATCGTAGGCATACTTATCCGGACCGTCTTCGATAACAAGCTTCTCTTCTTGCGCTCCGCTGGCATCTTTCAAGAACAAGTCGAATTTCAAATGCCGGTTGGAGGAAAAAATTAATTTGGAAGAATCCGGGCTCCAGACTGGAGTCGAATCGATGCCTGGATCAAAAGTCCTGCGATTCGGCGCATCTCTATCCAGGGCGTAAGTCCAGATGTCTGTGTTTTGGGTCGCGATGTCTGTCCGGTCGGCGGCGATGAATTTTTCATTCGGCGCGAGTTGTATGTTGCCATAGACGTCGAGCTTGCCCACGACGCCAATCTGTTTCCCACTGCGGTCGAACCAAACGGGTTGCGAGAGGGATAACTCCCCGCTCTGCTTTTGCGTGACCAGCAGGTTCGTTCCCGACGCCGCAAATACTGCATGCCCGATTCGGGGCGCGAATTGAAGATCGGTCAAAATCGCCGTCGGTTGGCCGCTCGGGGCAAATGTCTTCAAGTTAAATGGCTGCGCAAAAAGCGTTTGATCGGAGTAAAAAAGTAGATATCCCGGCTCGGCATACGCAGCGTTCGTGGTGGCCTTGACCACAAAATGCTTTTCTTTGGGCGACTTCAGCGAGCCGACATAAACGCCATAGAGGTCTTTCCTTCCAGAAAAATTCACGGCCAGATACAAAAAATGATCGCCATCGGGAAGAAACACGGGCCAGCGATGACTGTCTTCTCCTTCTTGCCTATCGGGGAATGTGATCTGGACGGGGGTTCCTCCCGAAGCCGAGATTCGATAGATGCCTACGCCGAGTTGTCCGACTGGTGTAAACAAGATCACGCCGTCTTTGTTCCAGGTTCCTCCGCGGCCCGTCGGCGCATCGCACAGGGTTTGCACCGGCCCCCCGAGGATGTCAGTCTTTTTCAGTTTTCCATCGGCGAAAAATCCAAGTGATCGCCCATCGGCTGACCAGAAGGGGAAACTCGCGCCATCTGTATCTGGTAGGGGCTTGGCATCAGCAGCGCCGAGCTCATAAAGCCACAACGTGTTTTTCCGAGTCGATTCACGGTAGCCGATAATCGCGATTGTGTGTCCATTCGGTGCAATAGCAAGGTCGCGCGCGGCAAACGGCAACGCGGCCGAGAAATGCATCTCTTTCTCAGGCGCTTTCGCCTTCCACCACCACCATGTTCCGGCGATAACCGCTAAAAGAATAGCGATGGCCATCCAGCCAAACACTGGCATGCGCTTCACCGTCCGCTCGCTCGAGACCGGGGTCAGCGTCTTGCCGCTTTGGGCAATCCAATCCAATTCGCCGGCGAGATCTCGCGCCGTCTGCCAGCGGTTATCGGGATCCTTTGCCAGACATCGCTGCACTGCGTGTCCCAGTGCAGGAGAACTTAGTGGGAGCAAATGGTTGAGCGGTTCCGGCTCTTTCTCCAAGATGGCCGAAGCGACGCTCAACTGGCTCCTTCCTTCGAAAGCCCGCTTGCCTGTCACCATCTCGAAAATCACGGCGCCCAACGAAAAGATGTCAGAGCGCGCGTCGAGTTCCTTGCCTTCCACCTGTTCCGGCGACATGTATTGAAAAGTGCCGACAATCGATCCTTCCTGTGTCAGCGGAAGAGTTTGCGCCGTTGCCTGCGTCAGAGTCGCCACCGTTGTGGCTGTCGCGGTGGGGCGCGCCAAGCCGAAATCCAGCAGCTTGGCTCCTGATTTCGTCAGGATGATGTTGCCCGGCTTGACGTCCCGATGAATAATTCCGCGCTTGTGCGCCTGGTCGAGCGCGTCCGCCATTTCGCGCCCGATTCTTAGCGACTGCTCGAGCGGCAAAGCGCCCTTCATCAGCCGTTCGGCAAGCGTATGCCCCTCAATCAACTCCATGACCATGTAGCCGATGGCGTCCTGTGAGCCGACATCGTAAACTGCGCAGATATTGGGATGATTCAACCCGGAGATTGCCCTTGCCTCGCGCTCGAAACGGGCCTTCGCAGAGGGGTCCGTCGAAAGGTGCTCGGGAAGAATCTTAATGGCGACGTCGCGCCCCAGACGGTTATCGTGCGCGCGGTACACCTCGCCCATTCCGCCGGCTCCGATGGGAGCCAGAATTTCATAAGGGCCGAGTTTGGTGCCGGAAGCGAGTGCCATGCGGAGGAATTATAGCTCCTGCGGTCATCACGACACCGAACACTTTGTTAGCATGCAAACAGGGATGCAACGCGAGTCCGCCATCCTCGGCATTGAGACTTCGTGCGATGAAACCGCAGCGGCGGTCGTGCGTTCGGGCGAAACCATGCTGTCAAACGTCGTGTATTCGCAGATAGCCGCCCATCAACCCTATGGCGGCGTGGTGCCTGAAGTCGCGTCTCGCGAGCATTTGAAAGCGATTGTGCCGGTGGTGCGGCAAGCCCTGTCCGACGCAAATGAAACGTATAACTCCATCGATGCCATCGCGGTCACTCAGGGCCCCGGCCTTGCCGGCGCGCTACTCGTCGGCATTACTTATGCTAAGGCTTTGGCCTTTGCCCTTGAAAAACCGCTCATTGCCGTGAATCATCTTGAGGGCCACATCCACGCCGTTCTGCTGGAGGAAAGACAAAAAGGAAATCACGAACTGGAATTTCCGGTTCTGGCTCTTGTGGTTTCCGGCGGCCACACCCATCTATACCTTGCCACACAATCGGGTGAAAGCTGGTCATATGAGAATATCGGTCGCACCCGGGATGATGCTGCCGGCGAGGCCTTCGACAAAGTCGCCAAGTTACTCGCGCTCGGCTACCCCGGTGGACCGATGGTGGACAAGCTTTCAAAACATGGAAATCCCAAAGCCATCAAATTTGCCGGATCGCAGCTCAAACACCCGGACCGCAACAAGAAAGATCCGCAAAACGATCACCCACGCTTCGATTTTTCCTATAGCGGGATGAAGACAGCGATTCTTCGTCACGTCGAAACACATAACTTGAAACCATCGATTGAATCCCGGCGCAACGCGCTTGCGCAAATTGCCAAGCCCAAGCTCGAAGACTATCTTGCTAACTGTGATCGCGAGACGCTCGACCTGATCGCATCATTCCAACGCTCTCTCGTCGAAGATTTGGTGGGAAAAACACTGGCCGCCGCCCAAGCCTATAACGTCAAAACTCTATTCGTTACTGGGGGCGTCGCCGCCAACAACGAACTACGCGAGCGCTTCGAAGAAGATGGCTCTCGCGCTGGATTGAAAGTTATGTTCCCTTCGCGTCCGCTCTCCACAGACAACGCTGCCATGATCGCAGCCGCCGCCTATCCTAAATTTCTTGCCGATGATTTTGCCGGAATGGATTTTTCGGCGGAAGCGGGGCTCGTCTTACGCTAGCTATTCCTCGAGGTCTTTCAGCTTGGTCTCTTCGATGTTCATATCTTTGAACTCGCTCGAGTCAAAGATCTCCCCGCACTCTTTGCATTCCACGAACTCAGATTCTTCGTCCCGCGAGACAATTTGAACGCGCGGATGTTTGCAAGGGACGGCGGGCGTTTTCTTATCGGGAGATTGCGAGGGCTGGCTTGAAGTCATAAATCCGGTAAATGCCGGCTCGTGCAGGCCGTAAAACTGCCGGAATTGGCCGTAGTGTATCTTGCCTAGCGGCTATGTCAAGCCCTGCGCGTAACTTTTAACATTACCCTGATAAACGAATCGCTCCCAAAATGCGACCAAATCCGTCGCCATGCGCTAAGCCATTCAACCGTATGGATTTACCCATCAATGGCCATTCTTTACCATTCCCTGCCTCGGGTTGCAATTACACCCGGATTTGCTTAAAATCTGTATATCCGACTAAAACAGTCGTATTTGGTATGTTGAAGCTGACCAAAAAAGCCGACTACGGGTTGATGGCCATGAAGCACCTGGCTGAGCATCCGGGATCGTCGAGCGCGAAGGACGTAGCCGACGCTTACGGCATCCCGCAGGAAGCTCTGGCCAAGATTTTGCAGAAGTTAGTCAAAGCTGGATTGCTTCGTTCGCAACACGGGAGCAACGGCGGATATACGCTGGCGCGCGACGCTTCGAAAATCAGTGCATTCGAGGTGATTCGTGCCATTGACGGCCCGCTGTTCATCACATCCTGCGTAACGGTGCGTGGTGAGTGCGGTCAGAGCGATCGGTGCAATATTCGCGAGCCGCTTCGCCAGGTGAATCAAAGCATCGAGACGGTGTTGCGGCGCATCACTATTTCAGAGATGAAGGAAATTGCGGAACCGGTGGAAGAACCGGAAGCGCGTAAAGCAGAGCCGCTCGTGACTATTACGTAGGCACGACGGGCTTCAAGGATTTAGGAGAGCAAATATGAGCACGGTTGTAGAGAACATCCCCCAGGTTGTTTCGGCAAAAGGAGTCAAGTTGCCGATTTACATGGATAATCACGCCACTACCCCGCTCGACCCGCGCGTACTGGAAGCCATGCTGCCTTACTTCACTGAGAAATTCGGCAATCCTGCCAGCCGGAACCATCCCTTCGGCTGGGCTGCCGAAGAAGGCGTGGAAAACGCGCGTGCACAAATCGCGAAACTGGTAGGAGCGACAGCCAAGGAAATCATCTTTACCTCAGGCGCGACCGAGAGCAATAACCTCGCGATCAAAGGCGTGGCCGAAATGTACCGCGAGAAGGGCAACCACATCATCACCGCAGTGACCGAGCACAAGGCTGTTCTCGATACCTGCAAGCGTCTGGAAAAGTACGGCTATCGCGTGACTTACCTCCCGGTGGGAAAAGACGGTTTGATCGATCTCGAGGACCTGAAGCGGGCGATTGACGACAAAACGATTCTCGTAACCATCATGGCCGCGAATAACGAAATCGGCGTGCTCCAACCCATCGAAGCAATCGGCAAGATTTGTCGCGAGCGCGGAGTGTTGTTCCACACCGACGCCGTGCAAGCTGTCGGCAAAGTTCCAATTGATGTGAACAAGCAGAACATCGACCTGATGTCGATCACGGCTCATAAGCTCTACGGCCCCAAAGGCGTAGGCGCTTTGTACGTGCGTAGAAAGAATCCGCGCGTCCAGGTTTCAGCGTTGATTGACGGCGGCGGCCATGAGCGAGGCATGCGTTCGGGCACGCTGAACGTTCCGAGCATCGTGGGCCTGGGCAAGGCATGCGCGATTGCTTCGGAGGAAATGGCCGCGGAGTCGAAGCGTCTGGCCGGCCTTCGTGATCGCCTCAAAGAGAGCATCATGAGCCGGCTCGATGAAACCTACATCAACGGCTCCGTGGAGCATCGCCTGCCCGGCAACCTCAACATCAGCTTTGCCTATGTCGAAGGCGAATCGTTGCTGATGGGGATTAATGATATTGCCGTTTCCAGCGGATCGGCCTGCACCTCAGCCACGCTTGAGCCCTCTTATGTATTGAAGGCCCTGGGCGCGGGAGATGACTTGGCACATAGCTCAATTCGCTTCGGAATCGGACGCTTCAATACCGAGGCCGAAGTAGATTATGTCGCCGACAAGGTCGTTTCCACCGTGCTGAAGCTCCGCGAGCTTTCGCCACTCTACGAAATGGCGAAGGAAGGCATTGATTTGAGCAAAGTAAAGTGGGCGGCGGAAGCGCACTGAAAACAGTTCGAGGCTTTCACGTTTCGAGAAGGTTTTGAGTTTTAGGATTACGAGTTTCAGAAGAAGAGAGGAAGCACAAAATGTCATACAGCGATAAGGTTCTCGATCACTATTCCAATCCGCGCAATGTCGGTTCGATGGATAAGAACAGCAACGAAGTCGGCACCGGCTTGGTGGGCGCGCCGGAGTGCGGCGACGTCATGAAGCTGCAAATCAAGGTCAACCCGCAGACTCACATCATTGAAGACGCGAAGTTCAAGACTTTCGGCTGCGGATCGGCGATTGCATCGTCATCCCTCGCCACCGAGTGGGTAAAGGGCAAGACTGTAGACGAAGCTCTACAGATTAAGAACACCGAAATCGTGAAAGAACTGGCGTTGCCGCCGGTCAAGATTCACTGCTCGGTGCTGGCGGAAGACGCCATCCGCGCCGCCATCGGCGACTGGAAGAAGAAGCAAGCCGTGGCTGAGCCCGTAGCCGTAGCGACGAAATAAGCAACCATGACCACTGCAACCCAGACCGAGAACGCGCTGCCCCAACTCCCGAAAACGGCCGCTCCCGCCAAAGGCGTAGGCGTGACGGATAAGGCGCTGGCGCGCATCCGCACGGCGATTGTCAAAGAAGGCATTTCGCCCGAGCAGGGTGGATTGCGTCTCGGTGTGCAGGGTGGCGGCTGTTCGGGGTTGAGCTACAACATCCGCTTTGACACGCAGCCGCGGGAACGCGACCGCGTTTTCACTTTCGGTGATGTGCGCGTGTTCGTCGACCCCAAGTCGTTCATCTATCTGCACGGCATGACGCTCGACTACCAGGAAACGCTGATGCAGCAGGGTTTCGTTTTCGTCAACCCGAACGCGTCGAAATCATGCGGTTGCGGCACTTCGTTCTCGGGATAAAAGCGCCCTGGCTTGTTTGTGTGGCGTGGACATTCCTATCCGCGTGAATCAACAATGACTGCTGAAACGACAAACCCGGTTTTGTCCGTCCTCGCTGACCGCGATGGCGACGCCTGCTGGTCGTGCGGCGACATGCGCGCGGCGCATTTCTGCAAATCATGCGGCAAGGTGCAACCGGCACGGCCGGTCGATTTCTTCGCATTCTTTGGGTTGCCCAAAAAGCTAAACCTGGACGTGGCCAAATTAGAGCGTGATTTTTACCTGCTCAGCCGCAAGCTTCATCCCGATGTTTACGCGCAGGCCAACGAGCAAGAGCGTGAATGGAGCCTGGAACAAAGTTCCCGTTTGAATGACGCCTATCGCACTTTGAAAGACCCGATTAAGCGCACCCAGTATTTGTTGCATCTCGAAGGTCTTGAACTCGAAGAGCAGTCGAAGAACGCAACTGAAAGAGCCCGCGCGACTGGAGAACTCAAAAAACAAGTCGTCCCCCCAGAGTTGTTGGAAGAAGTCTTCGAGTTAAATATGCAGCTTGAAGAAGCGCGCATGAACAAGAAGATGGGCGAGAATGACGCCGCACTGGCCGAAGAAATCGAAAAGCAGAAACAGAGTTTGGAACAGAAATATGAAGCGCTATCCCTGGAACTAGGGCGCTATTGGAGCAACTGGGATACTGCGCTGGATGCCGGTTCTGAAGCGAATCAAATTCAGGCGCGTGATCGCATGGTGGATTTGCTAAACCGCCGAAACTACATCCGCAATCTGGTTCGTGACGTGAACGAGGTATTGGAATCCTAAAAATGGCCGAACGCGAAATCATCATCGGGATTGATCTGGGAACGACGAACTCGCTCGTCGCCTTCATGGCCGGAGATTCGCCAGCGGTGATTCCAGGAGAAGATGGCATCAATCTCGTTCCCTCCGTGGTTGCGCTCGATGAAAAGAATCAAATCATCGTCGGCAATGCAGCCCGCAAATACTTGATCGAAACTCCTGACCGTGCAGTGTATTCGATCAAGCGCCTGATGGGACGCGGCGTGGATGACGTTCAAGAAGAGTTGAAGCTATTTCCGTTTCAGTTGGCCGACGATCTCCAGCCCGGCGAAGTCGTCCGCATTCGGCTGGGTGAAAAAACATTCACTCCCCCGGAGATTTCAGCGTTCATTCTTCGCCAGCTTAAACGCAACGCCGAGAGATTCTTTGGCGCGCCGGTCACGAAAGCAGTCATCACCGTTCCGGCTTATTTTAACGACGCCCAGCGACAGGCGACAAAAGACGCAGGCCGCATCGCAGGACTCGATGTCTTGCGTCTGGTGAACGAGCCGACGGCAGCATCGCTCGCTTACGGCCTCGACAAAAAGCAGAATGGCATCGTCGCCGTCTATGATCTCGGCGGCGGAACCTTCGACATTTCAATTCTCAAACTGCACGACGGCATCTTCGAGGTCATCGCCACCAACGGCGACACGCATCTCGGCGGCGACGATGTCGACAACTTGCTGATTCGCATTGCGCTCGACGATATTCGCGGCGATTTAGGAGTCGATGTTTCAAGAAATGGCGAGGCTGTCGCGACCATACGCAAAGCCGTCATTGAAGCCAAGATTGCATTGTCATCGCGAGAGTCAATCAAACTCGACATCGATTTACCCGGCGACAAACGCTATCGGCGTGAAATTACGCGCGAGCAGTTCGAGCACTTAATTCAGCCCATCATCGACCGCACCGTCGGGCCCTGCAAGCAAGCGCTGAAAGATGCCGGACTAAAGCCCCAGCAGATTGATGAAGTCGTTTTGGTGGGCGGGTCAACGCGTATTCCCAAGGTCCGCGCGTTGGTGAAGGAACTGTTCCAGCGCGAGCCGCATATCGATCTCAATCCGGACGAAGTGGTTGCGCTCGGCGCCGCGGTACAGGCCAACATTCTTTCGGGCGGCTCGACTGCAACAGAAAATATGCTGTTGCTCGATGTCACGCCTTTGTCGTTGGGCATTGAAGTCGCTGGCAGCGTCACCGACAAAATCATTCTGCGCAATTCGACCATTCCAGCTTCTGCGAGCCAGCACTACACCACGCAAATCGATGGGCAGACAAACGTCGCCATCCATGTGTTGCAAGGCGAACGCGAACTGGCCAAAGACTGCCGGTCGCTAGCGCGGTTCGATCTCAAAGGCATTCCCCCAATGGCGGCGGGGATGCCGCGCATCGAAGTGAAATTCCTGATTGACGCGAATGGAATCCTGCAAGTTTCAGCGCGCGAGCAGCGCAGCGGCAAGCAAGCCGAAATTGAAGTCCAGCCCAGCTACGGCCTGACTGACGAGCAAGTCGAAGGCATGATCCTCGATTCCTTCGATAACGCGGAAGAGGATTTTCGCCAGCGGCAAGTGATCGAAGCCGCCAACGAAGCAGATACGATTCTGGCCGCGTTGGAAAAAGGCAAGAAGAGCCCGGCTTGGGACGAGCTGACCACGGAAGAGAAAAAGACCATAGCCCGCCTCGAAAAAATGCTCGTAGAAGTGAAAATCGGCAACGACTATCAGGCAATCCGCAAATCTATTGACGAATTAAACCAGGCAACTACACGCCTCGCCGAACTAATGATGGACAGCGCCGTGACAACCGCGCTCAAAGGCCAAAACATGGATGAGTCGAATGCCGATGAAGGCCCGACGGCTCCGCATCCGATGGCCAAGGCAGAATTCAAGTAAATCACTTTCAAGTTTCGAGAGCTGAGATTAGAGATTATGGCTGAGACAAAGACAGAAAACAGTTCAACAGCGACCGCTGAGATGCCGAGCGAAAATATAGTCCAGGTCACGTTCCTACCCGAAGGCAAGACCGTCGAATTCGAACACGGCAAACTGCCTTACAAAGAGCATGGCAAGCCCAAGTCGATTCTCGATGTCGCCATCAACAACCACATTACGCTCGACCACGCCTGCGGCGGCAACTGCGCCTGCACCACCTGCCATGTCTGGGTAAAAGAAGGTGCGGAGAATCTATCCGAGATGGAAGACGACGAAGCTGACCGTCTGGATATGGCGGCCGATCTGCAACTCAATTCTCGCCTCGGATGTCAGGTACAGATCGTTAAGCCGGGCAAAGTTGTCGTCGAAATTCCTGCCTGGAACCGGAATTACGTTTCAGAGGAGCACTAGAACGATGCCGAAAGAACTCACCTGGGACGACGCCGAAGACATCGGCATCTTATTGCTCGCAGAACATCCAAATCTCATTCCGCTCGAAACCCGCTTCACCGATTTGCACCGAATGGTGACCGAACTTCCCGGCTTCGCCGACGACCCGCAGAAGTCAACCGAAGGCAAACTCGAAGCCATCCAGATGGCGTGGCACGAAGAATTCGAAGATCAATAACTATCCCACCGCCACTGGTTCTTCCACGCTCGCCTCGCGCAAGAACCTCGCTGCCTCTTCCGGCGGCGTGGGATTGATATAAAAACCCGTTCCCCATTCAAAACCTGCCGTCTTGGTCAGCTTGGGCATGAACTCAATGTGCCAGTGATAGTGGTCGTTGGTCGGGTCCTGCACCGGTGAACTGTGAATCACGAGGTTGTACGGCGGATTTTCCAGCACGCGGTCGGCTTTCATCAGCAGCGTCTTCATCGCCTTCGCCAGGTTCTCAAACACGTGTGATGACGAATTCTCAAAGGACGATTCATGCTGCTTCGGCAATATCCAGGTTTCAAAGGGAAAACGCGGCGCGTATGGCGCCAATGTTACAAAGTCGTCGTTCTCAGCGACCACTCGCGATCCAACTTCCGTCTCCTGCCGAATAATGTCGCAAAAGACGCAGCGTTCTTTATAAATAAAATATTGCTTGGCCCCTTCAATCTCTTCCGCGACATAGATCGGAATAATCGGCAGAGCAATCAACTGGCAATGCGCATGTTCGAGAGACGCACCCGCCGATTCGCCATGGTTCTTGAAAATCAGAATGTATTTGAAGCGGCGGTCTTTCTTAAGATCCAAAATCCGGTCGCGGAACGTCCACAGCACATCTTCAATCCGCTTGGGCGGCAACGTGGCCAGGCTGGCATTGTGATCAGGCGTTTCGATAATCACTTCGTGCGCCCCGATTCCGTTCATGCGGTCGAACATACCCTCCGCCTGCCGGTTCAAATTTCCTTCGATTCCAAGTGCCGGAAACTTATTCGGCACCACGCGCACCGTCCAGCCCGGCGTATCGCGCTGCGGAGGGGGTCCGCCATTGGGATTTGGCCGGTACGCTTGCACCTCGGCTGGCGTTTTGCTCTCGTTGCCATAGCAAAACGGGCAAAATCCTCCCTTGATACCTGTGCTCTCGCGGGAAAAATCTGTGGGCCGTTTGGCGCGGTCAGAAGAAATAATCACCCACCGGCCTACAATGGGATCTTTTCGCAGCTCTGGCAAAGACTAAATCCTTTCAATACGCATGAACACAAAGATTTATTTTACGCCACCGGGAAGGCGTTGCGGAATAACTCGAACTGCGGGGAACTACACTGTAGGTCATAGTACACGGTAACTATGTCGAAGCGAAACTGCAATTTCGATATGCCCGAAGCCTCATGCGTTGGTACATCGCGAGGAGGAAGAAAATGTCCGCCACCCATGTTTCGTATGTAATCCCGCGCCACGCGAGTCAGCGCACGTTGCTTATCGCAATCCACTGCCGCTTCCGCAGGCTTCACCGCATGGGTCGTCCGCGTCTTGACTTCGATAAAGCACAGCACATCTTTCTCCCACCCAATCAGGTCAATCTCTCCCCGTCGCAGCGGTGTGCGATAATTTCGCGCCACCATGACGTAGCCCAACCGCCGGAGATGAAAATATGCGTCTTCTTCTCCGCGTCTTCCCGTATGCTGATGAGCCGGCCCCGATGCTGCGGAAACCGTGTGCTTTGCCAGCCAGTCGAGAGCTCGTAAAGTCGTATGCGTGGCGCGCCCGGAGAGCATATTTTAGATGTAGGATTCTAGAACCTTCGATAATCGGATCGAAGGTGCGGCGAGTCAACTGGAAAACGCATTAAGCGGTTCGCGCATTCCCAAAATGAAAATCGCGAAACAAAAAAGAAGCTAGGCAAAAGCAAAGTTGGGCAAAACAAAGTTGGGCAAAAACGCGGGGCGCGTCGCTACCTTCGCTCTCCGCAATGCATCTACACTACATTCCCATGGCTTCCCAGGCAATCACGGCGAATGCGCGTTTGGAGGCGCGCGCGCGGCCGGCCATCAACCCCTGGCTCATCGCCATTTCCGTCATGCTCGCGACTTTCATGGAAGTGCTCGATACTTCCATTGCCGCCGTCGCCCTGCCTTACATAGCCGGAAGTCTCTCGGCGACCAACGATGAAGCCACATGGGTGCTCACCAGCTACCTCGTCGCCAATGCCATTTTTCTTCCCGCCAGCAGTTGGTTTTCGCGCAAGTTCGGCCGCAAGCGTTATCTCATCACCTGCATCATCATCTTTACCGTTTCGTCTTTTATGTGCGGCGCCGCTACTACTCTTGCCATAATTCTGCTCGCCCGCGCCGTTCAGGGTGCTGGAGGTGGCGCGCTTCAGCCGCTTTCCCAATCCATTTTGCTCGAAAGCTTCCCGCCTGAAAAGCGCGGCGTCGCCTTTGCCGTTTTTGCCCTCGGCGTCGTCGTCGCTCCCGTACTCGGGCCTACCCTCGGAGGCTGGCTCACTGACACCTACAGTTGGCGCTGGGCCTTCTACATCAACATCCCCATCGGCGTCTTCGCCATTTTCATGATTGGCCGTTACGTCGAAGACCCTCCTTACATCAAGAACGCGCAGGCGGGAAAACTCGACGCCATCGGCCTCGGACTCCTCGGAATTTGGCTCGCCTGCCTCCAGATTATTCTTGATAAAGGCCAGGAAGATGACTGGTTCGGCGCTACCTGGATTCGCTGGGCCACGGCCATTTTGATCATCAGCTTTGTCGCCTTCCTCATTCGCGAATTCCGCCACAAATCGCCACTTGTCGATTTGCGCGTCTTCCGGCATCGCAACTTTACTCTGGGTTGCATTCTCATCGGCCTTTTCGGCGCGGTGATTTATGGCCTGGTTACGCTCTTGCCCCTCTTTTATCAGGAATTGCTCGGCTACACGGCCCTGGCCGCCGGTTGGGCCGTTAGCCCGCGGGGCATCGGCGCGATCATTGCCATGCCCATCATCGGCTTCCTTACCAGCAAAATGGATAATCGCTGGCTGATTCTCTTCGGCTTCACCATGTTCGCGGCCGCGAGCCTCTGGTTCGGTCAGGCCGATCTCTCCATCTCTCAGTGGAGTTTCCTCTGGGCCATCATCATCAGCGGCTTCGGCTCCGGCTTCATCTTCGTGCCGCTTTCGACCACGGCCATGGCGGGCATTCCGAATGAAGAACTGGGCAATGCCAGCGGCCTTTACAACCTTCTCCGTAACATCGGCGGAAGCATCGGCATCGCCGTGGTCAACACCATCGTCATTCGCCATGAGCAAGTCCACCGCAGCGAGCTTTCACATGACTTGAGCGCCGCCAACCCAACTCTGCAAGCCCGCATGCAGGGATTGCAACAATACCTACACACCCGTGGCGCTTCCGCCGCCGATGCTGCCCATCAGGCTCAAGCGCTCTTGAATCGCTCTCTCAATGCCCAGTCTGCACTTTGGTCCTATGTGGATGACTTTCGCGGCCTCGCCCTGGTTTGCCTCGCATGTATTCCGCTGGTCTTCGCCCTGCGCAAAACCGTGGGCCGAGGCGGCGTCCATGCTGGTGAATAACGAACCAGCGCGTGGCTGCTAAGTCAGCTGTGCGGCGGTGTTAATTTCTCGCCCTCGGCGGGTTTCCGTCCCCAACTCCCCCAGCAGCTCTCTCGCTAGTTCAGCCACTTGCACGCGGATTTCCGGTACTGCCGTCGTCTCCCACAAGCTGCCCTTGCGCGTCGGCCCTACCGTATATAGAAACTCTGACCGCAGCCCGGAGGCTTCAATCAACGCTCCATCGCTCGCCACGTCGAGTCCAAGGAACAAATCGTCATGCCTTGCATAACCCTGCGCAAATAGCTGGTTCAGCAGGGGATGATTCAACCGGCGCGCGTCATTCTCCGGTCCGGTGCAATTCACCACCAGTCCCACCCGCAACGTCGTTTCCTTGCCAGAGGTCCGATCGAGATATGTCACTTCCACGCAATCTGGCTTCTCGTCGTACTTTGTGATCCGCCCTGCATGCGCCTGAATATCATGGTCTGCGATCTGCCCGCCGAGAAAGTCTCCGATCTCCGGCGCGACACGATGGCGATGCACTTCCCAATACGGTCGGACGTGCCGCAGAAATCTCCGCTTCTCTGCGATCGGCAGCGAGGCCCAAATTGCACTCGTATGAGGCCGCAATGAATCCACCACCGCACGCCAATCCACTCCTTGCTTCTGCGCCTCGCGCACTTGTTGGCGGATCAGCCGCAACCATTCGAGTACCCCGCGCGAACTTCGCACATTCCAGAATGCTGGCCACGGCTTCGCCGGCCGGTGGCGGCGCGGCAGCAATCCCCGCCGCGAAAGCACGTGTATCGCGCCGGCAAACCGATGCGACCGCAGCATAATCGCCACATCCACACACGTCAATCCGGAACCGACCAGCAGAACGTCACCCTTGGGCGCCGCCTGTGTAATTCGCGACTCATCCCATGCAAACGGAACGTAGCGCTTGCTGGCTTCAGTCTTTCCCGGCAATGACGGATCGCTCGGCCGGAAATTCCCCAGCGCCAGCACCACCCGCTCCGCACTCAGCATGCTCCCGCCAGCCAGGCTCAACTCAGCGTCGGCGCCCTTGTGCGTGACCGCAACGACTTCATCTTGAATCCAGTCAACCCGGCCGTTATTCGACCGCTGCGCATCCTGTAGCGTGGCTTCAATATATTCGCCATACACCCGGCGCGGCACAAAACTTCCAGCCTCGACGTCCGCGTCATGATGTTTCTGGGCCCAGCGCAAAAAATGCTCGGCCTCATCCGGGAACGCGCTCATTTTCCCCGCAGGAACGTTCAGCAGATGCGCCTCGACCCGCGTGGAGTAGGCAATCCCCCGCGCTCGAAGTGGAGAACGCTCCACAATCGCTACCGAAATCCCGCCCGCGGCCCTGCGCACCAATTGCGCCGCCAGCACCGATCCCGAAAACCCTCCCCCCACAATCACAACGTCATATCTGCTCGAATTCAACGCCTTCATAAGATGTCCTCAATGGTCCTAGTCGCCACCGCTCAAGAGTACCACAATCTATACTAATTCAATAGACATTAAAGACATGGAGACTTTCGTTAGGGGCGTGCACGCCCACGACTTTTGAATATCAGTTTTTAGGAGTCTTCCCGGCACGTCAGCCGGCTTGACATCAACCACCGGGCGTTCCGTCAATCACTTCAGGCGGCCCAATTTTCAGCCCATTGATCGCCGAACGAATCCATCCAATCGGACCACATCGTACGGCCTCGACATCGCTAAACCTTCCCATGCTTCAACTTCTCATACCGGAAGCAACTCACCAGATGATCATTCACCATTCCCGTCGCCTGCATAAACGCGTAGCAGATCGTCGAGCCTACAAAATTAAATCCCCGCTTCTTCAGCGCCTTGCTCATCGCATCGGAAATCGGCGTAGTGGCCGGCACCTCTTTGCTGCTTCGCGGTGCATGCTCGATAGGCTTGCCCCCGACAAATTGCCACATGTACCTGTCAAACGAATCCCCTTCGCGGATTTCCAGAAAAACCCGCGCATTCTGAATTGCTGAGCGGATCTTCAATTCATTCCGTATAATCCCCGGGTTCTTCAGCAGCGACGCAATCTTCCGCCGATCATAACGGGCCATTTTTTCGGCATCGAAATTATCGAAAGCCTCACGATAATTTTCCCGCTTCCGTAAAATCGTGTCCCAACTCAGGCCGGCCTGCGCCCCTTCCAGGATGAGAAATTCAAACAAGCCCCGGTCGTCGTGCAGAGGAACTCCCCATTCCTCGTCGTGATACCGTATCGAAAGCTCGTCGCTCGGCCACGTGCAGCGCTTTATCTCTTTCTCAGACATGGGTTTATGTTAACGCGGCGGAAGCGCGTCCAAACGCACGCATCACAATCTCCGGCTGCCTGCCTTTTAGGGTGTGCTCCTTTTGTAACTTGGAGTTGTTAAAGGAGTTGGCTAGAGTCTAGTCAGAAAATTTCGCCCCAAGAGGCAGTTTCGGCAGCCTACGTGCGAGTAAAAAGGTAAGTCTCCGGGTTCTAATGATTTAGGCGGGAAAAAAGGGCTTGAGTCGGCATGAAGTACACGCGTTCTGTATTTTTTATCATCGCCGGAATTGCGGCTGCGCTGTGCCCCCCAGCGCCTGCCCAGCAGAGCTATCTACAGCCCGGCACGGCCATCGCCGAAAATTCAACCTCAGGCAGCGACTCCCAGCCCGACACCATTCTCACCATCAAGAAGCGCGTGGATGAAGTTCACGTCCTTTTCACCGCCACCGACAAGCACGGCAAGTTTGTCCGTAATCTCAGCGCAAACGACTTCGTCGTCCTCGATGATCATAAGCCGCCACAGGAAATTGTCAGCTTCCGCCGCGATAATGATTTGCCCATCGAGCTAGGCTTACTCATTGACACGAGTGGCTCCGTCCAGGGCCGTTTCGGCTTCGAACAGGAAGCCGCCGTCAGTTTTTTACAGCACGTCGTGCGCCCCAACTTCGACCGCGCCTTCATTATGGGTTTCAACTCCAAGAGCCAGGTCACGCAGGATTTCACCGACAATGTAAAACTCTTGCAGACCGGCGTCTCCCATTTGCATGACGGCGGCGGGACTGCCCTATACGACGCCATCTACCGCGCTTGTCGCGACAAGCTGCGCGATCAGGTCATTAACAGTGACCCGCAAAGCGACCGTCCCATCCGCCGCGCCATCATCGTGGTCAGCGACGGAGAAGACAATCAGAGCGATGTTTCCCGCGCTCAGGCCATTGAAATGGCGCAACGTGCCGAAGTTATGGTCTATGCCATTTCCACCGATGATAGCGGCCTCGTCCTCCGTGGCGACAAAACTTTGCAGCAAATCGCCGACGCCACCGGCGGACGCGCATTCTTCCCCTTCAAGATGAAAGACATCAAGAATTCTTTCGCCGCCATCGAAGACGAACTCCGCAGCCAGTACGTCATTTCCTACCACCCCGCGGATTTCGACCCCGACGGCCGCTACCGCGCCATCCAAATCACCGCCATCAAGAAAGACCTTCAAGTCCGCGCCCGCCAAGGCTATTGGGCTCCCAGGCAGTAAGCGCGGCGTCCGTCCCCTTCACAACTCCACAAGCTCCTTGTTGTAATCTGTTGACATGAATAGCCGTGTCCTCATTGCCTCCATTTTGCTCTTGCTGCTCCCCGGCTTCTCCCAAAACGCCGACCAGAAGCCCGTCTGGACCCCACAGGAACAAACCATTGTCGATGGAATCCATGGGCTGCGCGCTTTACCCGACGACGTCCGCGTTCAGGCTACCAAAGACCTCGCGATGAAAATTCGCGCTTTACCTGTCGTCCCGAATAAGCTGCGGTTGGCAAATGGGCTAGCCAATCGAGCCACCGAAGGCGACTTCGGCCGCGACACTTTGCAGGAAGTCACAACCACGCTCGCCGAAGCTCTGCGCGAACAACCTCAAGCAGCCGGCAAAGACGGCCCCGCCGAGGGTTATGTCGAAGTCGCGCAGCTCGTGAAGTACGAACACATGCAGGCGCCCGCCATCGCCGACAACCCGCAATTTATCGCCGCCCTCGCCAAACTTCAGGCGGACGACGACAAGCGTCAGCAGGCCAATTTCACCCTCACCGATTTACAAGGCAAATCCTGGACGCTCAAAGATCTCCGCGGCAAAGTTGTCGTCGTCAATTTCTGGGCGACCTGGTGCCCGCCCTGCCGCAAAGAAATGCCCGACCTCGACGCCCTTTACCAGCAACACAAAGATCAAGGCTTTATCATTCTCGCCATCTCCGACGAAGAAATCGCAAAAGTGCAGCCCTTCATCGAACAGCGCAAAATCAGCTATCCCATCCTGCTCGATCCCGGTCGTAAAGTGAACGACCTGTTTGAAGTGCAGGGAATTCCGAAAAGCTTCGTCTATGACCGGGATGGTAAGCTGGTCGCGCAATCCATTGACATGCGCACCCGCAGCCAGTTCCTCGCCATGCTCGCCCAAGCCGGACTGAAATAGCTATACGTTGAACCACTCCGGCTGCCCCACCACTTCGCGGTCTTCGCAAAAGGGTAGGAACGGCCGAACCCTAACCACCTTGTCATCCTGAGCGAGCGCCGTTCTTGCGCGAGTCGAAGGACCTAGGCGTGCCGATTCGCGCCGGCGCGCGAAAGGCACGCATCCCTATTGGCCCCACCCGGCCACCACCCCGGCTGCCCCACCATTTTGCGTTCTTTGCAAAAGGGTGGGCGCCCCAAAACAAAACCCACGGCTCACGCCGTGGGTTGCTCAAAACATAAAACTCTACGAACTCATCGTCCCCTGTGGTTGTGGCGGAGGCGTCGCCGCCGCTGCCGTCGCCGCCGCTGCTTCATTCAATATTCTATGATGAATCGTAAACAGCGCCAGCTCCAGCCGGTCCGACACGCCAATCTTGTCATAGACGTTTCGCAGATAATTCTTGATCACCTGCTCGGTCGTTCCCAGCTGCGTGGCGATTTCCTTGTTCTTGTATCCCTGGACAATCAGCGCCACAATGCGCAGCTCTTTCGCGGTGAGCCGGTCACGCACTCGCAATCCGACCATATCGTTTTCGGTCAATTCGCTTGGCACCGCAATGTCCTGCACCCAGGTATCGCCCCGCGCCACTTTGCGGACGCAATCCACCAGCGCTGGACTGGTCACGTTGCGATAGACCACCGCATGCGCACCCGCGCCCATGAACCGCTGCGCGCTCTCGCCCGTGTCCGCCAGCACAATCACGCGCGTCTTCACTTTCGCCGCGCTTTGCAGAATGCCGTTGAAGTCGTTGTGGAAGCCGCCCGCCACAATCAACACCGCCGCGCGGAATTTGTCCAGCGCCATGAACATCTGCTCCGGGGTTTGCGCCTGCGCCACAATGCGCATCTCGTCTTCCACCGCCAGCACTTTGGCGATGCCCGCCCGGAAAATCGCCTGATTGTCGGCCAGAATAAGTTTCAGCATGTGTCAGCCTCGCTGTCCACCAATATGAAGACCAAATGGTTTACGTCTTCCGAACGAAATCATAGGAATCAATCACGCAGGCCACGCCCTGCGCATCGCTCCCCGCGCCCTCCGGAGCGTCCTTGCGCACCACTCTTCCGCGGCATTGCACCAGCACATTCTCCGTCGCGCCCGTCACTTCTGGCGGCAACACAATCTCAAACTCCACCGCCGAGCCAATCTCGAGCGATGCGTCTGCCTTGATGTACACTCCCGCCGCGCTCAGGTTCCCGGTGATGCCACTGTGATCGCCTGTCTCGTCGGTCTGGTGAATCTTAATCGGCAGTTCTAATGGAAAGCGTTTTCCCGTCCGTGCTTCCGACACATGACCTCCTCGGGCCCGGCCGTTGTTGCCTTCAATAGCCAGCGCCATACGGCATCTCCTGCATTCCGGCAGCCATACTCGTACCCCGCTCTTATATCACGGATTGGCCCCCCATTAAAGCCGGGTAGCCAATGTGACAAGAGTGGGTACTTGGATTCCCCCTCCTTCACCCTCACCGCCAGAAACCCCTCCCCTCGCGGATTTCGCCTTGATAATCTTCTAACAGCTTGCCATTGCGAAGAGCTTGCTTTCGATCTCAATCACCCCACACCAACTGCTTGCAATCGCGGATGTTTTGCGACCACCCCGTAATACGGCCAGGAACGTGAGCGGATTGCCCCTTACCAGGTCACCCTCGTTCATCCCCGGCCGCACGGCCGTAACCTGTTCAAACCCCAATCGATCGGCCAATATAGATGACATTCCCGTTTGGCTCTCGCCATGGAACATAGCGAACTCACAGGCTCCATCCGGCTTTCCGATGTGGTCTCCGCCCTTTCCGTCGCCCTGGACCTTACCGAAGGCCAGCCGATGGGCCATGCCATCCGCAGTTGCCTGCTGGGCATGCGCATCGCGGATGAACTCAGTCTCAGCCCGCAGGATCGTACCGATCTCTATTACGGCCTCCTGCTCAAGGATTCCGGTTGCAGCACCAACTCTGCCCGCCTCCATCAGATTATCGGCAGCGATGAAATCGCCGCCAAGCGCGAAATCAAACTCGAAGACTGGAATAAAGTCGAGCTTTCCGGCGCCCGCTATCTCTGGCGCAACGTCTTGCCCGGCGCGCCCCTACCGCAGCGTTTGAAACGCATGTGGCGGATCGCCCTGGACCAGCGTCGCAACAACGCCGAACTCATCGGCGCCCGCTGTGAGCGGGGCGCCGAAATTGCCCGCAAGATTGGCCTCGGCGAATCCACCGCTGAAGCCATTCGCAGCCTCGATGAGCATTGGGACGGCACCGGCTACCCCGAAGGCCGCGCGGGCCGTGAAATCCCGCACCTGGCCCAAATCATCAACCTCAGCCAGACCCTGGAAGTCTTTTCTGCTGCTTCTGGACCTGCACGCGCCATCCACGTAATCTCGGAACGCGGCGGCAGATGGTTTGATCCTGCTCTGGTCCGCGTCGCGCGCAGTTTGGCAGAGGACGACAAAATCTGGCAGCGCCTGCGCAGCTCCAACGTTCGTCTTGAAGTCCTGCAAATGGAGCCAGGCGTCGCTGTTCCGGCTTCGCCCGAGCGAATCGACAGCATTTGCGAGGCCTTCGCCCAGGTCATTGACGCCAAATCTCCCTACACGTTCAATCATTCCGTCGGCGTGGCTGGAGCCGCAGTCGCTATCAGCCAGGCCATGACGCTATCCCCCGCGATGCTCACCATGATTCGTCGCGCAGCTTTGCTTCACGACATCGGCAAACTGAGTGTCTCCAACGCTATTCTTGAAAAGCCGGGCAAACTCAACGATGCCGAGTGGAAAGTCATGCGCTTGCACCCCGCGTACACGCGCCTGATCTTGCGCGAAATCTCAGGCTTCGACCATCTCGCCTTCGTCGCCGCCGCGCATCACGAACGTCTCGACGGCAAAGGCTATCCCGAGGGCCTGACCGCCGAGCAAATGCCCCTCGCTGCCCGCATCATCGCCGTCGCCGACGTCTATCAGGCCCTCAGTGAAAACCGCCCCTACCGCGAAGGCCTGCCGCTCGATGTCGTCTTCGGCATGATGGATCAGGACGCTCCTCACAAGCTCGACCGCGCCTGCGTGGATGCGCTTCGCTCCGCCATCGCCTTTGTTTCGACCCAGAAACTGTTGACCAAGGCCGCTGGTGCCCGTTAGCGAGCGGGACGTCGCCCGACTCTAACAATCCGCGACCCTGAATCACTTGATTTCGCAACTCACCTCACCGCACACCGTTTCATTCCACGTTTTCTTCAACTCCGCCGCCGTGCGTACTGCGCCCGCACGCGCCAACTGCGCATGAACGTTCACAGAGGCTGAGGAGGTCGAAGACGAAGACGCTTGCGGCATCAACGCGGCAAAGCTTGCCACCGTGGTCAGAATCAGGTTCACGCCCGCGCTCACCTTCGCTGCCAGTGCCGCATCGCTGATGTGCGACGCCTGCAACAATGCCGGCAGGTTTTGCTGAATCACTGCGATCGCAGCGTTGATCTTCTGCAAGCCGGCGTCGCTCGGGCTTGCCTTGTATTCGTTGTAAAGCGATTGCAGCAGGTTCAAGTCTTTGCTGGCCTCGCTCGAAATGCTCTGGATCGCCGCTTCATCCACCGCGCTGATGACTTTTCCCTGCGCGGCTTCCGCGAACGTCGCAATGTTTAACGCCATCTGCACCAGCACCGGCAAATCTGCCAGCGCCACGCTGATCCATTGCGCCGAGCATCCCGTCGCCGCCAGCGATACCGCCAACATCGCTGCCAATAAGCCTTTCATTCTTTTCGTTGTCTTCGCGTTCATCGTTTTCATGTTCTGCTCCTTTTTAGTTTTTCGCGCGGACAGACGCTCAATCTGCGATTTCTGCGTCATCTGCGGTAATGTTTTTGGTTGAAAATAAAAAAGCCCGGCAAATTTGCCAGGCTTCAGAATTCCTTGAAACTAGATTTTTGTTTTCTCTGCGCTCTCCGCGTACTCAGCGGTAAAAGTACTTACGCAGCTTGCTCGTACGCGTGCCCCACACGCAGGATCGTGCTTTCATCAAAATGCTTGCCCAGAATCTGCATGCCAATGGGCAATTTGTCTTTGGTCTCGCCGCACGGAATCGAAACTCCGCACACGCCCGCCAAATCCGCGGTCACGGTGTAGATATCCGCCAGGTACATCGCCAGCGGATCATCCGACTTCTCGCCAATTTTGAACGCCGCCGTCGGCGACGTCGGCGTGACGATCGCGTCCACGTCTTTGAACGCTTCTTCGAAATCACGTGTCAGCAGGGTCCGCACTTTCTGCGCTTTAAGGTAATAGGCATCGTAGTAGCCCGCGCTCAACGCGTATGTTCCCAGCATGATGCGCCGCTTCACTTCCGCGCCAAAACCGCAATCGCGCGTCCGCCGGTACATCTGCGACAAGTTCTTCGCGTCTTTCGCGCGATAACCGTAGCGCACGCCATCAAAGCGCGCCAGATTCGACGACGCCTCCGCGGTTGCGATGATGTAATACACCGGAATCGCGTATTTCGTATGCGGCAGCGAGATTGGTTTGATCTCGCAACCGAGCGACGCCAGTTTCTGAATGGCAGCTTCCACCGCCGCGCGTACTTCGCCGTCGAGGCCCTCGCCGAAATACTCTTTGGGAACACCGATGCGCAATCCGCGCACGCCTTTGTTGAGATCCGCAACGTAATCAGGCACCGGGGTCTCCGCCGACGTCGCGTCCATGGGATCGCGCCCCGCAATCACTTTCAACACGGTCGCCGCGTCTTTCACCGTCTTGGTAAATGGCCCAATGTGATCGAGTGAAGATGCGAACGCAATCAACCCATAACGTGAGACGCGCCCGTAGGTTGGCATCAACCCCACCACGCCACAAAAAGATGCGGGCTGGCGAATCGATCCGCCAGTATCGGACCCCAGCGTCGCAACCGCAAGATCCGCCGCAACCGCTGCCGCTGAACCGCCCGACGATCCTCCGGGCACGCGGCTCAAATCACGTGGATTACGCACCGGACGCCATGCAGAATTTTCATTTGACGAGCCCATGGCGAATTCATCGCAATTCAATTTGCCGAGGACAACAGCGCCAGCGGCTTCCATGCGCGCGACGGCCGTGCAATCATATGGCGGAATGTAATTGCCCAAAATTTTCGATCCCGCGGTCGTGCGTACACCGCGCGTGCACATCACGTCCTTGATGCCTACGGGCACACCAGCCAGCGGCGGCAACGTGTCGCCCTTCGCGGCCATGGCGTCAATCTGTGCTGCTTTCGCGCTCGCGCGCTCTTTCGAAAGAACGAGATACGCGCCAATCTTCGCGGGATCGCTGGCGTCATCAACGCTGGCAATACACGCATAGTGCGCCTCCACCAGCGCAGCCGCAGTGGTCTTGCGCTCTGCAATGGCCGCGCGGGCCGCGTCGATCGTGAGTCCGTTTACGTTCATATCAAAATCTTTGCCGCAGATTGCGCAGATGAGTCTGCGAAATCAGCGTTAATCTGCGGCACGCCTTATCTTTCAATCACTTTCGGGACTTTGAAGTACGTCCCGTCGGTCGAAGGCGCATTCGCCAGCGCTTCGTCATGCGGAAGCGATTTGCGCAAGCCCTCAATCACATCTTCGCGCGCGGCGTAAATAAAACGCTCGCTGCCGGCTTTGGTCTTATCAACTCCATACAGCTCAGAGACTTGCGCCATCGGCGGAACGTTGGCCGTGTCGAGTTCGTTCAAGTTATCGATGTGCCCGAGAATCGAATTCAAATCGCGCAACATGCGCGCGCGCTCGTCGTCGGACAACTCGAGGTTGGCGAGGTCGGCGACGTAGGCGACGTCTTTTTCGGTAACTTTCATCGTTTGAAACTCGAATGCTATTTTACTGGTTTGTGTTAGGATGCGGGCCAATCGCGCGATTATTCCGCGCGGCCCGCCCAGATCCTTCGCTTCACAAAAAGCGTTCGCTCAGGATGACAATTCTTATTGAATTACAAATTCAATCCGCTGCACGGCTTCGACCGCGTAACGATTGATCACGGCCACATACTGGGCGGCCAGGGCGCGTAACTCGGCGCGCCATCCCGCGTCCGGAACCTGCACTTGCAAAATGCCTTGCGCAAAACTCAGGGCGCGCGTGCGCTCGGCGACCTTCGGCCCGCACACCAGCGGCCACGCGAGTAAAGGCGATGTCCCCGAGGGCGCGCGCCGCAAAGTGCGAGCAATCACCGGCCCGGCCACGGCTGCGGCCTTCGCCATAGACTTGTGCGACGTGCGTTCCATTTTGAGTTTTACTCTATTTTCCGGCTGAAAACTGCTGACTCGCAGGCGCTACGGGAGACTCGCCAATTTCTCTCTATATTTCAAGCCTAGCATATTGGAGGGGGTAAACCGGACACGGTTTTGAACTTTATTTCTGGCTTTGAATCAGCGAGATAAGCGATTTTCGAGGGCATGGGGGGCTTGACAAGGTTTTCCACAGACAAAAAGTTGTGACGGATGAACATTGCTGTGGAAAACCACCGAATGACTAGAACCTGCTGAATCCGTGAGTGTTGCGCGGGCCGCTGCCCAGGGGATATGGAAAAGCAGATTCCTCGCTCATTCTCGCTGACGCTACAAATGGCTCGGAATGACAAGGTGGTTAGTTTTGAGTTAGTTCCTGCCGGAGATGAGCGAGGGCTTCTTCGCGACTTTTCAGTCTGCCTTCGAGTTGGGCGTCTTCAACTGAAGACAAAATTTCTTTGAAGCGCGGGCCGGGGGCGAGGCCGAGAGCGATCAAATCGTCCCCGGTGATGAGCGGCGCGGGGCGCATGACTTCCGGCGGCATGTTCGCAATTTTCTCGCGGACAAAATCATACAAACTCAAATCTCCGTGGCTGGAGAGGCAATCGAGGCGATGCAACGCGAGGTGCTCGTCGAAATCGCGCATGCGGACGAAGCGTTTGAATGTTGATTCCCTCATCTGCATGGCTTGGGCGAAGCGCATGTGATTCTGCACGAGCGCGACAATCTGCTCAGTCTCATCGTTCGAGAAGCGAAAGCGGCGGCAAATGTCTTCCGCCATTTTGACGCCGACATCCACGTGTCCATCAAAACGAATGCGATCGGGCGCGACGCGGAACGTGGGCGGCTTGCCGACATCATGCAAGAGCGCTCCCCATGCGAGCGTGGGCGAAGGATGCGGCGGCAGGTTGTCGAGCAGAAGCATGGTGTGCACGAACACATCGCCTTCGGGATGAAACTGCGGCGGCTGTTCGACGCCCTTCATAGCCGAAATTTCGGGCAGGACTTCACGCAGGAGCCCAGTTTCATCGAGCAGGCGAAAGGCCCGGCTGGCATGACCTTCGGTGAGCATCTTGGTGAGTTCTTCGCGGAGGCGTTCGCGGGAAACTTGATGAATTTTCGGGGCGAGGTTTTGGATGGCGACGAAGGTTGCAGGATCAATCGCGTAATCAAAGCGCGCTGCGAAACGAACGGCGCGCATCATGCGAAGCTTGTCTTCGGTAAAACGCTTTTCAGGATCGCCGATGGCGCGAATGAGTTTTGCTTCTAAGTCTTTCTGGCCGCCGACGTAGTCAAGAACTTCGTTCGACATAGGGTCAAGCATCATGCCGTTGATGGTGAAATCGCGGCGTTGGACATCCTCCTCGGGAGACTTGGTATAGCGGACGGCGTCGGGATGTCGGCCGTCGGAGTAGCTCACGTCCGAACGGAAAGTCGCGACTTCGATCATGCCGGCGTGATAGGACTTTACCGACGAGGACGTAGAGGATGCACTTGGGTCGGGCACGAGCACCACACCGAATTGCGCGCCTACAGCGTAGGTCTCGGGGAAGATTTGCATGACTTCGTCGGGCGTGGCGCTGGTGGCGACATCGTAGTCAGCAGGTTCGCGGCCGAGCAGGAGATCGCGGACGCATCCACCGGCGAGGTAGGCGGCGTGGCCGCGCTCGCGCAAGGTGCGAATGATGGAGATGGCGAAGTCCCGCATGGGTTAAGGGTAAATCAGGGAAGGCGGAAACGCAGAGGTCATCGCCCTTGGTGAAGTGGCGAACTTGTGAGATTTTGGCGATGCGCGCGAGGCTCCTCGGCCCGCTGGTGAGAACGCGGGCCTTCGGAATGACAAGCGCTCAAGGAGCAAGTGCTTAACCACAACGTGCGAGATCGCGAAGAAACGCTCATGTCATTCGACTCGCGCAAAAACGGCACTCGCTCAGGATTACAGGTGGTTGGAGCCATCATGCCACCAAGTCGGCGATTTTGGCGGCCGCGGCGCTGAATGCAACATCGTGCGTGCGGATGATATGCGCGCCCTGCAAGATGAGTGCAGTTTCGGCGGCGAGGGTTCCGGGAAGACGGTCGGCGATGGCAGCGTCTTGAGTTTTCCCGGCGCTGTCTTTCGTCGCAAGGGCGCGCCCAATAAACGACTTACGCGAAACTCCGGCGAGCATGGGATAGCGAAGGGAATGAAATTCGGGAAAGCGCTTGAGCAGCGGATAATTTTCTTCGAAGCGCTTGCCGAATCCGAAACCGGGATCAAGGACGATACGGTCGCGCTTGACGAGGGCCATGAGCGCGGCATCAGCGAGGTTGTGGAGTTCGCGCTTGACCTGCATGACGATGTCAGGCGAGGGCGGGAGGTCGCGCCATTCGTCGGGGCGGCCGCGGGTGTGCATGAGAATCGCCCCGCAGCCCAGAGAAGCGAGGGTTTTAAGCATGGCCGGGTCCCAGGTGAATCCGCTGACGTCGTTAACGATTTCGGCTCCGGCGGTGACGGCGGCTTGGGCGACGGCCGCTTTGTAAGTGTCGATGGAAACGATGGCGCTGGGACATTTCTGTTTGATGGCTGTTATGACGGGCAGGACGCGCTTGAGTTCTTCCTCCTGTGTTACAGCGGCGCTTGCTAGGCCCACTTTTGCGCCGGGGCGTGTGGATTCGCCGCCGACATCGATGATTTGCGCGCCATCGTCGAGCATTTGCAGGGCATGGGCGACGGCCTTTTCGGGGTCGTTTTCTGGGCCGGCGAAGCGGCCGCCATCGGAAAAAGAATCGGGTGTGACGTTGAGCACACCCATGATGACTGTCCGTTTGCCGAGAGGGAGAATTTGAGAGCCGAGGTTCCAGTCGAAGACGGTGCGCATTAGGAAAAATTCTACTTCATGCCGCTCGTTCTTATCGCAAGAAACCTTGATAATGATGGTGGAACGATGCTCTTATTCCATAAATTCCTGTTATTCGCTACGACGCAACATGAAGCTTCGCGAAAACAGATTCGACCTGAATACGCGTGGCATCGAGAGTGCCGGAGTTGTCGATCAGAAAATCTGCGGCTTTGATTTTCTCTTCATCGGGCAACTGCGCGGCCATGCGGCGGGTGACTTCTTTTTTTGCCGATTCGTAATCGACGCCAGTGCGCTGCATCCAGCGCTGGATGCGCTGTTCGGGATGGCAGGTGACGACGATGAGCTTGTCAAAGTGCGGCTTCATGCCGGCTTCAAGGATGAGCGCGGCTTCGACGATGGCGATGCCATGGGGATCGGCGCGCTCGATTTCGTCCATCCACTTTTCTTGTTTGGCAATCACGGCGGGATGAACGATGGCATTGAGTTCGGCGACGCGCGGCGGGTTGCCGTTAAAGACAATATCGGCAAGGCGTGAGCGATTGACCGTGCCATCGGGATTGAGAATTTCCTTGCCGAATTGTTCGATGACTTTTTTATAGACCGGCTCACCGGGGCGCATGAGGTCGTGCGACATCTGGTCGGCTTGCACGACGTGAGCGCCGAGCGCGGCGAGCATGCCGCCGACTACAGATTTTCCAGAAGCAACGCCGCCGGTCAAACCCACTTTCATTTGCCGTTCCTCAATAAGGATGCGTGCCTTTCGCGCACCGGCGCGAATCGGCCCGCCCAGGTCCTTCGACTCGCGCAAAAGCGGCGCTCGCTCAGGATGACAATCATTAAATAATCCCTCGTCGCAGTTTAGCGGCGCGAACGGTGTTTGACATCAGCATGGCAATCGTCAGCGGGCCAACGCCGCCAGGGACGGGCGTCAGCGCGCCTGCAACTTCCGCAACGTTGGGATGAACATCGCCGACCAGAGTCGAGCCTTTTTTGGCGAATGACTCTTCACGCTTGGGATGTCCGGCGAAAAATTTGCTGAACTCGGCGCGGTCGGTGACCTGATTGATGCCGACATCAATCACCGTAGCACCCGGCTTCACGAAATCGCGCGTGACCATCCCTGCACGGCCAATGGCCGCGACCAGAATATCGGCGCGACGGCAAACGGCGGGCAGGTCTCTTGTTTTGGAATGGCAAACGGTCACGGTGGCGTTGGCGTTGAGCAGAAGCATAGCCACAGGCTTGCCAACGATGTCGCTGCGGCCGACGACGACCGCTTCCTGTCCGGCGACAGGAATGTTGCTGCGCTTCAAAATTTCCATGCATCCGGCGGGCGTGCAAGGGACGAGACCGGGACGCTGCGTGGAAAGATAGCCGACGTTCATGGGATGAAATCCGTCCACATCTTTCGCGGGATCGACGGCGAGCAGAATTTTTTTGGCGTCCACGTGCGCGGGCAGGGGAAGCTGCACCAGAATTCCGTCAATGTCGTCGCGGACGTTGAGTCCGTGGATGAGTTCGAGCAACTCGGCGGTGGAAGCGGTTTCCGGGGGCGTGTGCTTCTCGCTGTAAATGGCAACCTCTTCGCTGGCCTTGACTTTGCCGCGCACGTAGACCTCGGACGCGGGATCGTGGCCAACTAAAACGACGGCGAGTCCGGGACGGTGGCCGGCGCCGGTGAGCGACTTTACTTCGGTGGCGACTTCGGCGCGAATTTCCGCGGCGATTTTGGTTCCATCAAGAATGGTGGCGGGCATGGAAGATTATTTTAGCGTGTTCCGAAAGTTCATCGCCGCAAGCAGCGAGAAATGGGCGAAATCGCGGTTTGGGCCGCCTGCCGTCCCCGTCAGAGTTTTCCTCTAATCACTCGGCAGATTCTGCCGATGGCTTCGTTGAATTGCCATCCCAGCGGAACATTGGAGTATTCTTATGCAGCTTCGCACATCCCACGTGCTGCTGGCTCTCCGGCTGAAAGTACTCGCGACCATTCTCTTCCTCAGCGGGTGCAGTTCGAATGCGCCCACAGCCGCACCGGTGGCGACGTCGGCGCGGCAGTACCATGGCACCGCGTCGGTGGGGGACTTCCTGAGCATCCGTGTGGATGCGAGCACGCAGACGATTACGTATAACGACGTCTCCAACAACACAAGTGGTACCGCCACGTACACGGTGAATGCCGACGGCACATACACCGTGAATTATCCCACGGGAAATTTGCAGGCGGCTTACGAAGTGCCGAATTACATGCTGATCATTCAAGCGACCAAGACGGGGGCTGCGGCGAACACGCCAGCGCTGGTAACGGCGGTCGAGAGCGGTCCCATTTCGCTGAGCACCTTTGAGTCGCAAGCCTACAACACCATGCAATTCCGCACAGCGGCGGGAGGAGTGGATGTGGGTTCGGTCAGCGTGAGCGGGCAGGGATTAGGCGCGATTTCCGGATTCTGGCCTTATGGATCCTACAACCAGGGCAATCAGGGAGGCAGTCCGTTCAACGTGGGCTCGATTGATTTGAGCTCGGCGGTGGAAGACTCCTCGGGAACATTTCTGAAAGTGGCCGACCCGGGCGGGGCGGGCGCGGGTTACGATTACGTTTTTGGCACGGCGAATGGAATTTTTGCCGTGGACACGCCGAATGGCGCAATTCTTGGATTGAAAAAGGCCGCGAGCAAGAACTTTGATGCGAGCGTCGCCGGAAGCTATAAAGCCATCTATTACCAGAAAATCAACGCCAGCACGGGCGCGGGCAACGTGGAAACTGGTTCTCCGAGTTTGGGGAATGCAGTGGTGACCGTCTCGAACAGCGGGCAAATCACCATGACCGACAGCAGCGGAAATCAACTGGCGCAGGGGCGACTGACGGCGGTGGGGGACGCAAGCTATCTCTACGGCAGCGCCGGCGAGTTGCAGGATCCCTGTTACGGGGTCTTTACGTTTCGCGCCACTACGTCAAGTTCGCAGCAGGATTTCTTTGTCAGCTTTCAAGGGCAAGCCATGCTTTTCAGTTCCTTCACCGCGAACCTGCCCTGGGCAACAATCGGCACTTACAATTATTTTTATGGAGTCGGATTGAAGTAGCGGTCTGCTTCGTCCGATAACTTGAGCCACGCCACGCTGCGCTCAGTTGGGGAAGCAGGCGCCATGGCTTTCGCGGGATTTTCAAAAAAGGCTGAATCAGGACGGATTTACCGCCGATAACGCCGAGCGCGCAGAGAAACTCAGAGAAGACTTTGGTCAAGGCAGCGGGGCGGTGCTCGTGGGATTAAAGATCATTCGGTGCGGGCTGTGGCGCGGGTTCAAGACTACTAGCAGCTAGTCGAAGTGTGAGGACAAGGTTGCGTCACAAGGACGCCCGAGCATGGATCTGAAGGAATTTGGCGAGGCACAAGACCAATTTATTCGCTGTACGCGGAGTAATCTGCGGTCAGCTCCTCACCCGGCTTGATATTCCTCAGCGCGACGAAATCATAGTTTTCGTCGCAGCGAACATTCGGTGCTTTGGACTCATTCAGATACCAGGACGGCGTTAGCCGATTAAAACTAAGTGGACATCCATATCGACCGTTTTTCAAGACCGAGAAATCCTTGTACAGGCGCTGAACTTTCTTGGGGAGCCTCCCGAGTTCGCCTTTCTCAACCCAAATCATTTCATCCAGATCGCCAGGAAATACCTTCGTCCCCCTCCGAATCTTCCGAATTGCAAAGACACCCACACCGTGAACTCGCGATTGGCCTAGCCTAGCGACCACGCCAGCGTGTGGCGTGGTGCTCTCGTCTTCTCTCCACCTTCGCGTCACGGCACGGCTTAGCCCCTCCAAGTCTGGAAAAACTGTAATGTCGTCGATGCCGCAGGTCTCAAGATCTCTTCTGATCGCCTGTACCCTGAAGCTCGGTATGACGATCTTGATCAAGTGGCTCTTTGGGTGGCTGGCCAATCTGTCCAAGCCACGCACGTCAGTCCCATGGATCGTAAAACAGGATCGCTGAGCACCGATTCTTCTAATCATGTGCCCCGGATAAACCGCCGCAGCACGTCTGGGCATCTTCGCCCATTTTCTCTTATCAAACCTCGTGGGCAACCATCGGTCGGTTAGACGCTTGTCCTTCGCCAAGATGTCTGGATCGCCAGGTAGCACAACTTCTTGGGAGCCGGTCGAGCCACCGTTGAGCCACCAAGGATCGAGCATCCAAACTGCGGCATCGTGGAATCCTCGGCTTTGCCTGACCGCAAAATAGAGACCGATCAAAGCTCCTTCCGACCAATCGAGAAGACGTGTCGGGGAGCCGTGGTGTTGCATAAGGAAATACCACTCCCATTTGTTTGTGGGTTTCACATCGGAGAGATTTGGAGCACGTGTAATGAATTCCTCACGAATCTCATCCTCAGCGTTCCGATCCCTTGGCAGTTGCCGGTAAAACTTTGGCACTAATGGCCAATCCGCGCGCTCGTGTCCGCGAAACCATGGTACGACGTCGTCCCCAAGCCATTTCTTTCGCAGTTCTGAGGTGTGCTTGACGAACTGCTCTAGATTATTTGCGACACGCCCTGAAAGCACGCTTATCTCCGCCCTCAACGATCATTAGAGTCTACCTGGCCCCCGCTTCCAAACTCGCATTCACATTGACCTCCCCGCCGGAAACCATCATCTTGCGTTCCCAGGGTTTGAATCCGGATTTCTTAATGGTGATGTCATGCTGCCCTGCGGTGAGTTCGACGGTTGACGGCGTGTCGCCCACGAAGTTGCCGTCGATCTCGATATCGGCACCAGTAGGGTCGGAAGCGATTTGCATTTGGGCTTGCGCGGAAGCAGCAGCAGTCGTTGGGACCGCCGATGGCGGCGCAACGATATCGTGCGGTGTAAACTTCGCGATGTCCAGCTTCATATCACCATTTACATAGGCAGTAATCTCGGTGCCTTTGGGAATCGTAATGTCCTTGCCGTGCATGAACAGGAAGAGCGGCGCCGCAGGAAAAAAGACAATGCTCGTCGCGACGATAGCGCCAGTCATGGCGCCAGTGTGGCCTCCACCTTTTACGTCTTGCACGGCGCGAAGCGCAGCTTTCTCCTCGTCAGCCAAGCGCGCGTAATCGATGTTAATGTCGAGCTTCCCGCCGCGCGCCATCCTGCGTTTGGGTTGCGCCTCCGTCACCGTAGCGAATGCGAGGCCGCCCTTTGGAATTACCACGACGCCATTGACGAGGACTTCCTCGAGCACCTCAAAATCTACTGTGTCGCCCACGTGCGCATCTGCAGATGAAACCGTGCGGTTGATCCTGAGCTTTACTGGCGTCGCGTCCTCAAGCACGAACCCTTTCGACGATTTAGGCGTCGGTTGCGTCGAATTGGGCGTGGCCTGGGTCGGCGGCGCAACTGACTGCGGTGCCGTAGGCTGTGGCGTGGCTGATTGCGGTGCGGCCGACTGCGCCGCAAGGAGCGAGGCTGAACAGAGCACCGCCGACAGTACGCTGACGATACGACGCATTATGTGTCTCCTGAACTTAATTTGTAAGGGGCCCGGTGATGCGCGAACGTGTTGCCTGGGGGAAGGACAGCATTGTGGGCTGGCGGGGATGGCTTTGTCAATTGTTTTCGTGGAGAGCGTCTAGACTTCGTCCGGCCTCGGGTCCAGTATCCCCGCGTTAGTACTTTTCAGCTATTCACTTGCTCACAAACGAACTGCTATGTTTTGGCGCCATGTACATGCGAATGTGCGTGAATCCCAAAACTTGCGCGGAGCTTGCGGCTGCGACAAGAAAGATGCCTGAATGAAATTGAAAATAACGCTATGCCTGATGATGGCCGCTCTCAGCTTGAATGGATGGAGCCAGACCCAGAGCGAGGGCTCT
>Ga0181537_10000107_pt1 | contig 70992 bp, 59 predicted proteins | sample PEATcosm2014_Bin_39_FD_119765 | JGI IMG/M metagenome (GOLD analysis project Ga0181537, IMG submission 119765) | Peatland microbial communities from MTU Mesocosm Facility, Houghton, MI, USA - PEATcosm2014_Bin23_10_metaG | ecosystem: Environmental > Terrestrial > Soil > Wetlands > Peat | place... | reverse complement strand
CGACCATGTGAACACGCCAGAGGCGGCATGCCGAGGAAGATGCGTTGGCCTCGTTAATCATTCGCATCAAAACAAAACAGCTAATCAAGAACTAGCTCTCGCGGCCTAAGCGCCACGACGTTCGTCATTGGACACCTGCTACGGTGAATGAACGCAACAGCAGGCGTGATTGATGGCGGAGACCGCGCGTTGTCAGTCGAGATCTTATCATGCGGACTAGGCAGTGCGACTTGAGTTCGGACAGCATCGCATAGCAGAAAACTTTATCCGAAATAAGCATGTAGTCGCGGCTGGTAGGTTGACTTGGGACGCGGGTTCAATTCCCGCCGCCTCCACCATAGTGAATTACGTTCGGATTCGGACGCGGCTTGATTCGCCGCGACTGTTGTTTTCGCCAATGAATCAAAGGATTTTTTGAAATACAACTTTTTTAAGCCGAAGAATTACAACAGATTCTTACCACAATACAAACACATGGAAATCCAGCGATGTTTGATAGGTAGTTGGCTACTTTGAAATCCTATGGGGTGTTTACCCCATTTATTGACCCAGTATTTTTTGGGACAGTGTTCGTCCTGACGATTCTGATTTCTTCGCATTATAATCCGTGCTTGAAATGAAAAAATCAATTCCGATTACAATGTTATTTGTGGACATCGGCGGTGTCCTGCTTACCAACGGCTGGGATTATCATGCCCGCAAACGCGCGGCGAAGCACTTCAAGTTGAATTTGGCCGAGATGCAGGAACGGCATGAGTTAAACTTCGAAACCCACGAGGAGGACAAGACTACTTTCAAAGAATATTTAGACCGCGTGGTCTTCTATGAAAAGCGTCCGTTCACGCGCGCGGAGTTTCGACGCTTCATGTTCGCGCAGTCAAAGCCTTACGCCGAGATGATTGCATTGATTCGCAACCTGAAAACCAAATATGGATTGAAGATCATCGTTGTCAGCAACGAATCCCGCGAGTTGAACGCTCATCGAATTAGCAAGTTCAAGCTGGATGAATTTGTGGATGCTTTTATTTCCTCCTGCTTCGTTCATCTCCGAAAACCGGACGCGGATATTTTCAAGCTGGCGCTGGACATTGGCCAGACGCCAGTCCGCGAGATAATTTATATCGAAAACACGTCGCTGTTCGTCCAGATCGCAGAAAGTGTGGGGATTCGAAGTATTCTTCACACGGACTATAAATCCACCTGCGCGAAACTGGCTGCGTTTGGATTGCAGAATGATGTCGTCCATGAAACCCGTTGATTCAAATATCCTGACCATCAACGGCGGTTCGTCGAGCATCAAGTTCGCGCTTTATCAAATCGGCGAACCGCTGAAGCGAAAACTTTATGGAAAAATTGACCGCATCGGATTGAGCGGAACGAATCTGACATTTATTGCGGATGGAAAACCGCAGATGAGTCGCAAACTTGCCGTCGCCGATCACAAATCAGCGACGAATTCTTTGTTGGACTGGCTCGAAAAGCAAATTGATTTCAAATCGGTAAAAGGCGTGGGACATCGCGTGGTTCACGGCATGAAGCACACCGAGCCAGAGATTGTCACAAAAAAACTATTGGCTGAACTGCGTCGCATCAGCCCAAACGACCCGGATCATTTGCCGCGCGAGATTGAACTCATTGATGTGCTTCGCCAACGACATCCGAAACTGCCGCAAGTGGCCTGCTTCGACACGGCGTTTCATCAGACGATGCCGCGCGTAGCGAAGTTGCTTCCAATTCCGCGACGCTTCGACGCCAAAGGAATTCAGCGTTATGGTTTTCACGGCTTGTCCTACTCCTATCTGATGGAAGAACTCGCGCGCTTGGGCGATCCGGCGGCAAAGAAGGGCCGCGTCATCCTCGCCCATCTCGGCAACGGCGCAAGCCTGGCCGCTGTGCGCGATGGCAAAAGCATTGATACGAGCATGTGCTTCACGCCGACGGCGGGTTTGGTGATGAGCACGTGCTCCGGTGATTTAGACCCCGGCCTCGCGCCGTATCTCGCGCGCACGGAAAAGATGAGCACGCAACAGTTTTACAAAATGGTGAATCACGAATCCGGTCTACTCGGCGTTTCAGAAACCAGTTCCGACATGAGAGATTTGCTCAACCATGAAAAAACGGATGTGCGCGCAGCGGAAGCCGTGGCGTTGTTCTGTTATCAGGCAAAAAAATGGATCGGCTCTTTTGCTGCCGCACTCGGTGGATTGGACACACTCGTTTTCGCCGGAGGCATCGGGGAAAATGCGCCAGCCATCCGTGCTCGCACCTGTGAGGGCTTGAAATTTCTTGGCATCGAATTGGACAAGTCACGCAACGCGAAGGCTGCGGCGATAATTTCCAAAAATTCCAGCCGCGTCACGGTTCGCGTCATTCGCACAAACGAAGAACTGATGATTGCGCGCTCGGTTTTGCGCGCCTGTCCGAGGGACACATTTACCAAGACCGCTTTACGGTAGGGTTACACCCCATAGCGAAGCTGTCCCTGCCGTCGCAATTTACTATTGGCACCGTGCTAATCGCGGTGTGACCCATTTTTCAAACACGCTGTCGGCCAGACGCCGGCAGCGAACAAAAACGAAACGCAACAAACGAAAGAATTATTATGTTAATCAAAATAAAAACACTGGAAGGTTACAAGCTGGACAGCCTTGACGGGGAAATCGGGAAGGTCGAAGAATTTTACTTCGATGACCGGCATTGGACCATCCGTTATCTGGTCGCAGAAACCGGAACCTGGCTCGCAGACAGACAGGTGCTGATTTCTCCGTATGCTTTGGGCACTGTGAATAATGAAGAGAGAAACATCGCCGTTGATTTAACCAAAAAGCAGATTGAAGCCAGTCCGTCTCTGGACAATGACAAGCCTGTCTCCCACCAGTTTGAAGAAGCCTATTACGGGCATTATTTATACCCGATGTATTGGGGTGGCCCCTTCAGTTGGGGAGATTATCCCTACCCGATGCGCGACCGTGAACAGTGGAAAAAGTCCATCCAGCGTGAGAAAGCATCATGGAATCACCATTTGCGCAGCACTTACAGTGTGAGCGGCCATCACATCCAGGCCTTGGACGGCGAGATTGGCCACGTCAAGGATTTCATCATTGATGATGAGACGTGGGCGATTCGTTATCTCATCGTTGACACCCACAACTGGTGGCCGGGGAAAAAAGTTCTCGTTTCGCCGCAATGGATCGAGCGCGTCAGTTGGGGCGAGCGGAAAGTTTTCGTCAATCTTTCGCGCGAGACCATCAAGGAGTCGCCGGAATACACGGAGGAATCTTTGCTGACGCGGGATTATGAGATCGGGCTGCACGGCCATTACAACCGCAAAGGATATTGGGTGGATGAACTGGTGAACAGTTAGCATACCCGTTGACCTGCTGCCTCCGCTCACGTCTGGACTTCCCAGTGGTGGGCTGGTCGCAGCGTAACCAAAGGTTTTTTGATGAACAGCATAAATGGCAAACTGTCCAAAAAATAATCGTTGGTTTATGCAAAACATGAAAACAAAAACTCTCACGCCGGAACTGCTCCACAAGATGGATGCCTACTGGCGTGCCGCCAATTATCTGTCGGTCGGCCAGATTTATCTCTACGACAATCCGCTGCTCAAACGTCCGTTGAAACTTTCCGACGTGAAACCGCTCGTGGTCGGGCATTGGGGCACGACGCCCGGCCAGAATTTCATTTATGTGCATTTGAATCGCGTCATCAAGAAATATGACTTGGATATGTTCTATGTTGCCGGTCCCGGTCACGGCGGCCCGGCGATTGTCGGCAACGTCTATCTCGAAGGCACTTGGAGCGAAGTTTATCCGAACGTCACGCAGGACGAAGCCGGGCTGAAAAAACTGTTCACACAGTTTTCTTTTCCCGGCGGAATTTCCAGCCACGTCGCGCCGACCACGCCGGGTTCAATTCACGAAGGTGGCGAGTTGGGTTATTCATTGTCGCACGCATTTGGCGCGGCATTTGACAATCCCGATTTGATCGTCACGTGCGTCGTCGGCGACGGCGAAGCGGAAACCGGCCCGCTGGCGACGGCGTGGCAGTCGAACAAATTTCTCGACCCAATCACTGATGGCGCGGTGCTGCCAATTTTGCATCTCAACGGCTACAAAATTTCCAACCCGACCGTTCTGGCGCGCATCGAGCCGGATGAATTGGAACAATTTTTTCGCGGCTGCGGCTGGACACCGTATTTTGTCGAAGGTGACGAGCCGGAAAAAATGCACGAACTCATGGCCACGGTTTTGGAAAAAGCCATCGAGGACATCCGGCGAATTCAAACGAACGCGCGAAATAAAAAAGACACCACGCGTCCGCGCTGGCCGATGATCGTTCTCAAATCGCCGAAGGGTTGGACTGGCCCGAAAGAAGTGGATGGCCTGAAAGTCGAAGGCACATTCCGCGCGCATCAAGTTCCACTGTTGGTGGATGCCGAACATCCCCAGTACGTCAAACAACTTGAAAAGTGGATGAAAAGTTACAAGGCCGAAGAATTGTTCGATGCCAATGGCCGGCTAAAGCCGGAACTGCAAGAGCTTGCGCCGAAAGGAAACAAGCGGATGGGTTCCAATCTGCACACCAACGGCGGCCTGCTCCTGCGCGACCTCGTCATGCCGGATTTCCACGATCATGCCGTCACGGTGCCGTCGCCGGGCGCCATTGAAGGTCAAGACACGATGGTGCTGGGCAAATTCCTGCGCGATGTTGAAAAGCTGAACCAGCATAATTTCCGCGTCTTCGGTCCCGATGAAACACTCTCAAATCTTCTCGGCGCGGTCTTTGAGGCCACCAATCGTCAGTGGGATGCGCGCGAAGTAAAGAATGATGAATTCCTCGCGCCCTCGGGGCGCGTCTTGGATTCCATGTTGAGCGAACACCAATGTGAAGGTTGGTTGGAAGGTTATTTGCTCACTGGACGCCACGGCCTGTTCAACAGCTATGAAGCATTCATCCGCATTGTTGATTCCATGTTTAGCCAGCACGCCAAATGGCTGAAGGTCACGGCTGAACTTCCTTGGCGTCGCCCGATTGCTTCATTGAATTATCTGCTCGCTTCACACGTTTGGCAGCAGGATCACAATGGCTTTACCCATCAAGACCCTGGCTTCCTCGACCATGTCATCAACAAGAAGGCCGACATCGTGCGCGTCTATTTGCCCGCCGATGCGAACTGCCTGTTATCAATTTTCGATCATTGCCTGCGCAGCCGGCATTACGTCAATGTCGTGGTCGCCGGTAAACATCCGCTGCCGCAATGGCTGACCATGGACGCCGCCGTCGTGCATTGCACGCAGGGAATCGGCATCTGGCAATGGGCCAGCAACGATCAGGGCAGCGAGCCGGACGTGGTGATGGCCTGCTGCGGCGATACGCCCACGCTGGAGATTCTGGCCGCAGTTTCCATCCTGCGCCAGCATCTGCCCGATTTTAAAATTCGCGTGGTCAATGTTGTTGACCTGATGAAGTTGCAATCTGCGAGCGAACATCCGCACGGATTAAGCGAAGCGGACTACGATTCGCTCTTCACGAAGGACAAGCATATCGTTTTTGGCTTTCATGGATACCCATGGCTGGTCCACCGGCTGACCTACCGCCGCACCAACCGCAACCTCCACGTTCGGGGCTACAAGGAAGAAGGTACCATCACGACTGCTTTTGACATGCGGGTGCAGAATGACTTGGATCGGTTTCACCTGGTGCAAGATGTGGTGGATCGGGTGCCGAATTTGGGTTCCAAGGGCGTTTACCTGAAACAGCAGATGCGGGACAAACTCATCGAGCACAAGCATTACATTGATAAACACGGCCAGGATTTGCCGGAGATTCGGAATTGGAAGTGGGGCCAGAGCGAAACGCAGGATGGGAAACCGCTGACGGGAAAAATTTGTGTGCAGGAATTAAAGTCACCGGGAATCAGCGCGAGCAAAAATGGAAAGCATAAAAACGTGAAACGAACCAAAGGAGCCCAACATGTCCATTCAACTCAATGAAGAAAACGGCGGGCAGATTCTCATCGTTCATTTGCGCGTGCTGTTCGATATGACCAGCCTCCACGGCTTGGAATTGCCCAAGATCGCCGCCCATCTTGTGCATGTGCAGGTCAAACACTTTTCGGAATTGCTGCACGGGGGTGCGCTGCGCTGGCTCAAGGAGGGAACTCTGGTCAATCCCTAATCCACCTGGAAATATGAATGAATTAAAGCACGATCAAAAATCGCATGGAGATCCGAATGGCGGCCCGGTTAACCACGGCCAACCGCCGTATTGGAGACGCGCGCATCGGGATTGGCGCATCTGGTTCTGCGTGATTTTGATGCTGGTGGCGATGGCGGTTTATTTGATGACCGGCGACTTGCGCTGGCCGTTTCATGGCCATCCGCAGTCGATGGTGCCAATCGCCGGCTGAAAATATTTGGCGAGCCGCCCACTAACTGCTTGAACACGCAACGATTAATAGATACTGCCAACAAACTGGTTGCCGACGACAAAGGTTTGCTGGCGATGGATGAAAGCAATCCGACCTGCAACGAACGCTTCGCGAAGCTGGACATCCCACAAACGGTGGAGGCCCGGCGCGCATATCGGGAGTTGATTGTGGCCACACCCGGCCTCGGCGAGTGCATCAGTGGCGTGATTCTTTACGACGAAACGATCCGTCAGCAGGAAAAGGACGGCACTCCGTTTCTCAAAATCCTGACCGATGCCGGAATTATTCCCGGCATCAAAGTTGATACCGGAGCCAAGGATCTGGCCGCTCATCCCGGCGAAAAAATCACCGAAGGTCTGGACGGATTGCGCGACCGGCTCAAAGAGTATTTTCAAATGGGCGCGCGGTTTGCCAAGTGGCGGGTGGTGATTGCCATCGGCGATGGAATTCCCAGCTGGAGTTGCATCGAGGCCAACGCGCACACACTCGCCCGCTATGCCGCGTTGTGCCAGGAAGCCGGCTTGGTTCCTGTCGTCGAACCGGAAGTGCTTATGAACGGTGATCACACCTTAGAACGTTGCCGTGAGGTCACGGAGGAAGTCCTACGAACAATTTTCAACCAACTGAATTCCCAGCGCGTGCTGCTGGAAGGCATGATATTGAAACCCAACATGGTGCTGCCGGGATTGACCTGCCCCACGCAAGCATCCGTGGACGAGGTGGCCAACATCACGGTGAAGAGTCTTTGGCGCACTGTCCCCGCTGCGGTTCCGGGGATTGCCTTTTTGTCCGGCGGCCAATCCGCTGAACTGGCTTCGGCCCGTTTGAATATCATGAATATTCGATTCAATTCGCGACTGCCTTGGGCGCTGTCATTTTCGTTTGCCCGCGCCATTCAACAACCGGCCTTGGAGATTTGGCAAGGCAAGGAGTCCAACGTGAAAGCGGCGCAACAAGCTTTGCTTCAACGTGCCCGATGCAACCGCGCCGCGCGCCGGGGTGAATACACTGCTGCGATGGAAAGAACATGAGCATGACAGCAAAAAGACATGCCAAAGATGAAATACCTTTGTATCCGCTTCGATTTGAACCGATCTATCAGTATCGGCTTTGGGGTGGCTGGCGTCTGGCCAATCTGCTCTCTGCGCCGCTGCCCGGCGATGGCCCCATCGGCGAAGCGTGGCTGTTGAGCGACCGCGAGGACCATCCGAGCCGCGTCGCCGATGGGCCGCTCAAGGGACGGAGCATCGGACAATTGCTTCATCAGTGGCCTGAGCAGGTGCTGGGAAAACTGGCCGGGCGCTTTCGCCGGTTTCCACTGCTGCTGAAGTTTCTCGACGTGCGCGACACGCTCTCGGTTCAAGTGCATCCATCGGATCAGCAGACCCAATACATTCCTGTAGGCGAAACCGGGAAGACTGAAGCCTGGGTGGTGCTGGAGGCGGGGACAAAAAGCCGCATCTACGCGGGCCTCAAGCCTGCCACCACGACAGACACTTTGCGAAAAGCGCTCGCGAACGGAACGGTGGCGGACCAGCTTGCCTCCTTCACTCCGAAGACCGGCGAGGGAATTTTCATTCCGGCCGGAACCGTTCATTCGTTGGGCGATGTGGTGGTCTTTGAAGTGCAGGAAAACAGCGACGTGACATTTCGCCTTTACGACTGGAATCACGTTGATGCCAAGACCGGCCAGCCCCGGCCTCTGCAAGTTGATCAGGCACTGGCCTGCATTGATTTTGCGCAAGGTGCAATCGGGCGGGTGGTGCCAATGGTGGATGAGGTAAAGCCGGTGTTGCGAGAGCGGCTCTTTGATTGTGAACATTTCGGGTTGTGGCGATTAGGCGCAGAATCGCCATTTGGCGTCGGTGCCGAAAGGACCCCGCGTGTGCTGGTGTGTCTCGCCGGCAACGGTCAGGTGGAGCACGATGGAGCCAATTACGCCATCGGCAAGGGGGATGTGCTGCTCCTGCCCGCCGTGGTTGGAGCGTGTTTGTGCCGACCGCGTGGTGCCATCAGCTTGTTGGAAATTTCACTACCGGAAGGCAACTAACCCATGAAGAAACTTATTGTTTTCGATCTGGATGGCACGTTGGCCGAAAGCAAGGCATCGCTTGATGCCGAGATGGCTAAACTGCTCACCGCTCTGCTGGGAATTGCGAAAGTGGCGGTGATTTCCGGCGGCGATTGGCCGCAGTTTGAGAAACAAGTGCTCGCCAATCTTCCCCATGACGAACGCCTGAAGAACCTGTCTCTCCTTCCCACCTGTGGGACAAAATTCTACCAATTCGCAGGGGATTGGAAAAAGATTTACGCGGAAGATTTCACCTCGGTCGAAAAAAAGAAAATCATCAGTTCGCTAAAGCAGGCGGTTGGGGCATCGGGCTTCAAGGTCGAAAAGACATGGGGTGAGCAAATTGAAGACCGAGGAAGCCAGATTACGTTTTCCGCCTTGGGACAGCAGGCACCCATCGAAGAAAAGAAAAAATGGGACCCTGACTTCACCAAGCGAAAGAAGATTAAAGCACTTCTTGATAAACTGATTCCAGAGTTTTCCGTGCGCTTAGGAGGCACAACTTCCGTTGACGTCACCAAACCGGGCATTGATAAAGCCTACGGGATTCACAAACTCCGAGACACTCTTGGCATTGCCATAGATGAGATGATTTTTATCGGGGATGCTTTGTTTCCCGGCGGAAACGACTATCCGGCCGAACAAGCTGGTGTCGTGTCCATCCGCGTCCGAGACCCCAATGAGTCGAAACGGGTGATTGAAGCCATCGTCGCTTGTTTGGATGGCGTTCAAACCACAAAACCTCGCGAGGAGAAGACCGGATGAGTGGCTTTCAATTACAGCGCCTGGGAATGTTGATGGAGCCGGAGCCGGGCAATCCGAAGGAGATTGAAGGCGTTCTGAATCCGGCGGCCACTCGCGGCCCGGATGGCAAGCTTTACCTGTTTCCGAGGCTCGTCGCCAAGGGTAACTATTCACGCATCGGCATCGCCCGCGTAAAATTCAACGAAGCCGGCGACCCGTCCGGAGTCGAACGTCTCGGCATTGCGCTTGAGCCGGAAGTTGATTACGAGCGGCGGTCTGACGGCAGCGGCGGCTGCGAGGATGCCCGCGTCACCTTTGTCGAGCCGCTTGAGCATTACGTCATGACTTACACGGCGCTTTCGCCGAGCGGACCCCGAATTGCCCTGGCCATGTCGGAGGATTTGTTCCATTGGGAGCGGATCGGGTTGGCGACCTTTGAACCCTTTCAAGGCATTGATTTCGTCCACGTGGACAACAAGGACGCCAGCATCTTCCCCGTCGCCATTCCCAATCACGCCGGGAAAATGCAATTGGCCCTTCTTCACCGACCGCTTTTTCCCGGCACCCGCCCAGAGGAAACCGCCCGCCAAGGCGAGTCCCGGATTGTGGATCGTGAACATGAAAGCATCTGGATTTCCTATTGTCCGATGCCGTCCGCAGGCATGGCACCGCATCGTCCCGGCCTGTTCAACTCGCATCATCGGCTGGCAACTCCGGTGTCTTCTTGGGAAAAGTTAAAAATCGGCGGCGGCACTCCTCCCATTCTAACTAAACACGGCTGGCTGATCCTTTACCACGGCGTGAGCAAAATGGCGAAACCGGGCACCGACGGACCCCAGCTATGTTATTCGGCCGGGGTGATGGTGCTCTCGACGGAACATCCGCAAATGATCCTGTATCGTTCGGCGGAGCCGGTGTTGACGCCCGAGTTGCCGCAGGAACGCCACGGCACCATCGCCAATGTCGTGTTCCCCACCGGCATTGACCGGCGCGACGATTTCGGCAAGCCGAACCGCTTCGACGTGTATTACGGAATGGCGGACAATCGGATCGGCGTAGCCCGCCTTGACCTGCCGGAACATCTGCCACCAGGAGCAGCCGCCGACTCGACGGAAGCAGTGCGTAATACGCCCGTTCTCGAAAATTCAAGACCATGAAAGGACACATATCATGAAAGCCAATGCCGACCAGCCCAAGGCTACTGAACCAAAACCGAGTGCATCCGCAGAATCGAAGCCCAAAGCTACCGATGCCAAGACTGACGCGAAGCCCACAGCACCCGCATCCAAACCGGGCGCGAAGCCTGATGCCAAGGCCGAAGCCAAACCTGCTCCGCAAGATGATTTGAAAACGTTGCCAATGGCGGAGGTGGAGAAAAAATTGGAATCCTCACCGGACGGCCTCACGCAAGCTGAGGCGCAGAAACGGCTGACCCAATACGGGCCGAATGAACTGGTCGAGAAGAAGACGAATCTCCTGCTGAAATTTCTCGGCTATTTTTTTGGGCCGATTCCGTGGATGATCGAGATCGCGGTAATTTTATCGGGCGTGGTCCGGCACTGGCCGGATTTTTTCATCATCCTCCTTTTGCTGGTCACCAATGCGGTGGTCGCTTTTTGGGAAGAACGCCAAGCGGGCAATGAGATTGCCGCCTTGAAAGCCAAACTTGCGATCAAGGCGCGCGTGATACGCGACGGCAAATGGATCAACCCGGCGGCTCGCGAGCTGGTGCCGGGCGATGTCATCCGCCTGCGGTTGGGCGATGTGGTGCCGGCGGACGCGCGCTTGCTGACTGGCGACGAGGTGTCGGTGGATCAATCCGCTTTGACCGGCGAATCTTTGCCCGCCTCGCGCAAACCGGGTGACGCCGTTTTTTCCGGTTCGATCATCCGGCGCGGCGAAATCGGCGCACTGGTGTATGCGACGGGCGGGAAAACTTATTTTGGCAAGACGGCACAACTGGTGCAGGAGGCGCTCACCGTCAGTCATTTTCAGAAAGCGGTTTTGAAAATCGGCAATTATCTGATCATCCTCGCGGTGGCGCTGGTGGCGGTGATCATCGGTTTCGCAATCTATCGCGGCGATGCGATCCTTACAACATTGCAGTTCGCGCTGGTGCTGACCGTGGCGGCGATTCCCGTGGCGATGCCGACTGTGTTGTCGGTGACGATGGCGGTCGGTGCGCGGCTGCTCGCCAAGAAACAGGCAATTGTGAGCCGGTTGGTGGCGATTGAAGAACTGGCAGGCGTGGATGTGCTTTGCGCCGACAAGACCGGCACCTTGACGCAGAACAAGCTGACCTTGGGTGATGCGTTCAGCTTAAATAATATTCCCACCGAGCAAATCATCCTGTCCGCCGCGCTGGCATCGCGTGCCGAGAACAACGACACGATTGATCTGGCTGTTTTGGGTGGCCTGAAAAATAAAGACGCGCTGAAAGAATATCAGGTGGTCCATTTCCTACCGTTTGATCCGGTGCACAAACGCACCGAGGCGACGGTCAAACGCAAAGACGGAAAGACGTTCAAGGTGACGAAGGGCGCACCGCAAGTGATTCTGGCTTTGTCGGCCAATGTTGGTGAGGTCAAAGCGGCGGCGGAAAAAGCGGTGAATGATTTTGCCGCGCGCGGTTTTCGTTCGTTGGGCGTGGCGCGGGCGGAGGGCGACGGGCAATGGCAATTTCTCGGCGTGCTGCCCATGTTCGACCCGCCGCGCGAAGATGCGAAGGCCACGATTGCAACCGCGCTGACCATGGGCGTGAAGATCAAGATGGTGACGGGTGATGCACTGGCGATTGCCAAGGAGACGGCGAAGACTTTGGGGATGGGCACGAATATTCTTGATGCCAAAACGCTGGGCGACTCGAAAAAGCAAGAGTCAGCGGAGGTGATTGAGTCCATCGAGAAGGCGGACGGTTTTGCCGAGGTGTTTCCCGAACACAAATTTCACATCGTGGATGTCCTGCAAAAACGCAACCACATCGTCGGCATGACGGGCGACGGGGTAAATGACGCTCCTGCGCTGAAGAAAGCCGACTGCGGCATCGCCGTCTCGAGTGCGACGGACGCGGCGCGCGCGGCGGCGGCCATTGTGCTGCTCACGCCCGGCCTGTCGGTGATTATTGACGCGATCAAGGAGAGTCGGCGGATTTTCCAGCGGATGAACAGCTATGCGATCTACCGCATTGCCGAGACGCTGCGCGTGTTGTTGTTCATGACGCTGGCGATTCTGGTTTTTAATTTTTATCCGTTGACGGCGGTGATGATCGTGATGCTGGCGTTGCTCAACGATGGCGCGATTCTGTCCATCGCCTATGACAATGTTCACTACAAAGATAAGCCTGAGTCGTGGAACATGCGCATGGTGCTTGGCGTCTCCACGGTGTTGGGCGTCATCGGGGTTGTCTCCGCCTTCGGCTTATTCTATCTCGGTGAGCGCGTGTTTCACCTAGACCGCCCGCACATTCAGACGTTGATGTATTTGAAACTGTCCGTGGCGGGACATCTGACCATTTTTCTCACGCGCACACGCGGCCCGTTCTGGTCCATCCGCCCTGCAAAGATTTTATGGATCGCGGTGTTCGGCACCCAAGCCGTGGCGACGCTGATCGCGGTTTATGGATTATTCATGACGCCGCTTGGCTGGGGTTGGGCCGGTTTCGTGTGGGGCTACGCGTTGCTGTGGTTCCTTGTGAATGACCGCATCAAACTGCTTGCATATCGGATTTTTGATCCAATCAAAGCTGCGGTCAAAATTGGGATTAAGCCCGAAGTCAAAGCTAATCCTGAAACGGACACGAAAGCCGTGCCGCAGCCAGACGCCAAAGTCGAAACAAAACCTGATCCCAAGGCCGAGGCTAAACCTGAAGAAAAAGTTGCACCGGAAGCTTCTTCTGAAGCGAAACCTAAAACCGAAACCAAACCTGGCATGAACTCCACACTTGAAACCAAATCCAAGACGGCGACCGATCTGACGCCGCAGATCGCGGCTCGGGATTATGAACTCTACGAACGTGAAGGTCATCGCGACGGTCAATCGGCGCAGAATTGGGACAAGGCCGAACAGGAGATTCGCGAAACTCAAGCCAAGGCTGATCCAAAAGCTGAAACCAAACCAGCGGCTAAATCCGGGTCGCAGCTGGAAGTTAAAGCTGAAATTAAACCTGACCCCAATTCAAAACCGGACGCCAAGGTTGAGCCGACGCCAGCCGCGAGAGTCGAGCCTAAACCTGAAACCAAATCTGCCGAACCTCAACCCGAAGCCAAAGCCGGGTCGCCGTCCGAAGTCAAAGCAGAGCCGAAAGCAGACATTAAAAAAGACGCCAAACTAACCGACGCAGTTGAGCCGAAGCCTGATGCCAAAGTAGAAACTAAATCTGAAACGAATGGAAAACCTGCGACCGAGGCGTCGCCGCAGCTCGTTAAGCGTGTCCATGAATTTTACGAGCAATTGGGGCGCGAGGATGTTCGTGCCGTTGAGGAATCGGATCAGGCGAAGCAAAAGACTCCCGAAGTGGAAACCAAAAAATAAACCGTCGCAAACCACGCGACTGACAGGGGCGGGACTAATCAGATCAGTTGGCGGCATACAAGCATTCAGCCAAATTCAAGCAAAAGCCTCAACTGCGAAATATTCAGGTCAAATCGATGAAATTAGTCAGGCTAAAAACTCCTGACAATTCCTGACAAAAAACCTTCATTTTGATGCGTTTTGGTTCGTGATCAGAAAATTCCGACACGAAAATACGCCAATGCTTATGCAGTGAAATGAAAATACTCGGAAAAATCGGTCGGCTTCAATTCCCGCCGCCGCCACCATCTCGAAGATTGGTGTTTTTAGAAACACGATTTCTGCGGCGGCGCTGTTGCTGATCGCGGCAGACGATGCATTCAAAATTTACATCTCAAGCTGTGCGCGGAACACGTTTGCCAACTAATTATGTGCGGCTATGACCTCGCAGACCCTCAAGGTAAAGAAACAGCTTCCAAATCGCGCGACGCAAGGATCAGAAGGATAAACATTGGGCTGAGATCACCGTTGCGGCTTGTTTCAAGGAAATTTTACGGCTAAATTTTTCTATAGGCAAAGATAGTGAGACCGGTTGAAAAATTTGATTAAAACTCCTCTGATGGAATCACCGGATTGCAGCATGTTTGCCCATTTTTATGAAGATTGGATTTTGTTTCGAGAGCCGTGGACTTATTCTGGCTGCCACCGTGCTGGCGGCGGTCTCTGCGTATGGTCAGACGAACCGTTATGCTGGCGCCGACTGGTCCTTGGTAGACGCGAAGCAAGTGCTGGCGGCGGCGGCGGAAATAACCCCAGCAAAATACCCGGATTGCGACGAGGCTACCGTTGAACAAAAGTCGGTCCGGGTCTATCGGGCGGATGGCACTGGGGAGTGCCAGGACGAAACGTTCGTCAAGGTGCTCACGGAAAAGGGCAGGCGCGACAACCGCACGCTGACGATGAATTTCATGCTGCCTTACACCACGGTCGCGGTGCCCACGCTGGAGGTCATCAAGCCCGACGGCACGGTTGTTCCAGTGGATGTGACGGCGAATTCCAAGGAGTCCGTTGATGACAGCCAGATGGCAATGAACATTTACGACCCGAACATGCGGGTATTGCAGGTGAACATTCCGGGTTTGAGCGTCGGCGATGTGGTCCATTCAGTGGAGCGCGATACCATCAAGCGCCCATTCATCGATGGTGAATATGCCGAAGGAAATGTTTTTGAATACGAGGGTTTCATCCGGCACATCACTTACGAGGTTCATGCGCCGGCCGATCGACCGCTCAAGCGCATTGCCTTGCGGGACGAGGTTTCGGGAACGGTCACTTCTTCGACTCAACCGGGTGCCAATAACGCGATTGTGTATCGCTGGGAGGTGAACAACGTGCCGCGTATGTTTGACGAGCCGTCCATGCCGCCTTACGAGGAGGTGTTGCAGCGGCTGTTCGTGAGCACAATGCCGGATTGGGCGACCGTTTCGAAATGGTATTGGAACTTGAGCCAGTCGCACTTGGACGCGATCACGCCGGAAATGAAACAGAAGGTGCAGGAATTGGTCGCCGGCGCCACGACGGATATGGACAAAATCAAGGCGCTGTTTTATTTCGTGTCGAACAAGATCCGTTACATGGGCATCACGCCGGAAAAAGACCGGCCGGGCTTCGAACCGCATGACGTGTCCATCACCTTCGACAAAAAATACGGCGTCTGCCGGGACAAGGCGGCTCTGTTGGTTTCGATGCTGCGCCTGGCCGGCTTGAACGCGTATCCGGTTCTTGTCAGTGTCGGAACTCACAAGGATGCCGAGGTGCCCGACCCGTTCTTCAACCACGTGATTGCAGGTGTCGAACTGGAGAAAGGCCAGATCATTTTGATGGATCCGACGGACGAAAACACCCGCGAGTTGCTGCCGGCATCTGACCGAAATCAGAGCTATCTCGTGTGCCGTGCCGAAGGCGACAACATCCGGTTGAGTCCGATTCAATCGCCGGATGAAAACATGATGCGGATAAAAACGACCGGTGTCTTGAGTGCGGGCGGTATAATTGAAGCAAAGTCGGAATTATCATTTCAGGGCGTCAACGACGACGAATATCGGAATGTCTTTTCACGGATGAAACCGGATGATGTGCGGCGGTTCTTCGAGCAGCGCCTCCAACAAGCGATACCGGGCCTGCGGCTCAAGTCGCTTAAACTCGTGCCGACAGACATGGGTGACATCTCCACGGGTCTGCGGGCGGACGTGGAGTTTTCGGTGGGCGGCATGACGGCGAACGGCGGCGGCGAGTCGGTCGTTAGCGTGCCATGGATTGGCAAGCGGTTGGGGGTGGTAAACTTCATTCTTGATGGCACCGGCTTGGAGAAACGGAAATACCCGCTCGAAACCGAGGTGACCTGCGGTGTGCAGGAGGACATATCGCTCAAACTGGCAGGCGGCTTCACTGGGACGGCGTCACTGCCACCGCCTTCGTCAGTGGAGAACGATTGCGTGAGCTATCGGCAGCACTTTGATGCAAAGGAGGGTTTGCTCGAGTGCTCCCGGACGTTGAAATTGAAGACGGTCGAGTTTTCACCGGGACAATATCTGGCCTTCAAACAGACTTTGAAAATGCTGGCCGATGACGGCCGCAAGACGCCGATTCTAGCCCTTGCCGGAAACCCCGTCCTAAATGATTTGTCGATGTCCGGCAAATCCCACGCACCGCCGGTGGAATCCAACGCGAAGATTCTGGAGAGCCGGAAAGAACTCGATGTGACCGGTCCGCACTCGGCAGTTTACCGGGTGGAATACTCAAAGCGCATCCTGACTTACAGTGGCAAGATTCGGGAGGCCGAAGTGAAGATCCCCTATAATCCCGCCTGCGAGGATGCGCGGCTCATCAACGCAGTCGTGACTTCCGCCAGCGGCGAACGACAGGAAATTTCCAAGGATGAAATCAACGTGATGGACGCGGGCTGGAACGCATCCGCCAGGCGATACACGGGCGGCAAGACACTGGTCGCGAGCCTGCCGGGCGTGGAAGTCGGGTGCACCATCGAGGTTGAATTTGAGATCAGCTACACCAACCGGCCGTTCCTTTCGGGCTTTGAGTCGTTTCAATTGCCGGATGAGCTGGAGCAGAAATCATTTACGCTGACCGCGCCGGTCGGCATCAAAATTCAGCGGCTGGTCAGCGGCGCGCCCGGCATCATTGACGGCCAGGCAAAGAGCGGCGGCGGCCGGCAGGTGTTTCAATGGCAGGCGGAAAAAGTTGCGGCGTTGCCGGCGGAAACCCAGCTTCCGCCGGAATGGGTCTACGCCGCCGGCGTGGGTTATTTTATCGGCAATGTGACGAACTACCTGAAAGAATTGAATGAAACAATGATGGAGCGGTCGCACCAATCCACCAAGGCGGCGGAACTGGCCCGGCAACTGGCCGCCAAAGCGGGTGGCAAAGTTGAAACGGTGAAAGCAATCCGCGACTTTGTTGCCAAATCGATACGCGAAGCCGGGCCATCCTTCACTGACTTGCCGTTGAGTGAACTTTCCGATGCCGACACGACGCTGGCAGACGGATATGGCCACGCGGCGGACCGCGCCATTCTGCTTCACGCGATGTTGGATGCGGCGGGTTTTGAGCCCGAGTTTGTGCTGGCCTCGGGTTTGCCGGCCATCACCGGCATCACGAATGTTGCGATGGTATTTCCCCTGCCGGAATCATTCCAAACGCCCCTTGTCAAAATCACGATCGACGGCGAAACCTATTATCTGAACGACACGGATCAATATGCACAAATGGGTTCCACAGGCTTTGATGACAGGCTTGGCATCGCACTTTCCACCCAGGCGTGGGAAGTCATTCATGCCGCCAAAGATTGTCAGGACGAGATCCGGACGGATTACACACTCCTGCTGGATGACAGCGGCCGGACGGTACTTGATGTTTCGCGTAGGTATTATGGTGAAAATTTCAACGACAAGAACCGGTATTTTTCCGAACTGCCGCCCGAGGAACGAAAACGGTATTTTCAGGAAACCGTTTCCGAGGTGGCCCAGGGCGCGCGGCCAGTCGGCGATTTGACGACCGCGTTCGACACCTACCCGGGCCGCGAACAATTTGCGGTGATCATCGACAACTATGGCATCGCGGACGGAAATTATTTTTATTTCAACCTGCCATCTGCGCCGTCGCTAATGCCGGTCATGGCTGATCAACGTGCGCTGCCTTTGCTCATTTCACAAGGGAACAAAAGTGCCGTCCGTATCGAGATTGATTTGCCGCCGGGTTTCCCAAAGATTCTTATTGCGCCTAAGAATGAAAACTACAATGTGGCCGGTGAGACGGCGCGCGTCATCACACAGGACACACCCGGAGGGCGTGTCATCAGTGATGAATTCGAAGCCGTACCGGCCATCGTCAGCACCGCCAGTTGCCAGGCAATGCAGAAAGTTGAATCCGACTTGAACCGAAAGTCATCGAAGGTCTTTCTCCTGGAACGGAAATGAGTTTCGCAGTTCATCATCACGACAGCGAGCCGACAAGAAGATGGCTTGCTCTAGTTCGAGTCGCAACAGCTTGATCACTATGGTGCGTGATGGTCGTCGAACGGTAAATAATCCAAACACGCACGAACACCTTTATTGACGGCGTATTTGTGACGCGCCACGCACGATTGTGAAAAATTATTTTTCTCCACTGACGATTTCAATTCCCTCTGCCTCCAACACTTTTACGGCACGATGACACGCAACTTTTCGCGCTCAACCGAAAAAGTCGCGGGCAGATTCCCGACCCACTCGCCGTCCAGTTCAAAAGCCGACGGTGTTTCGCCCGACAATTCAAAACTCGCCGCCTGAAAGCGCCGCACGGCTTTCTCCGGCAATTTTTGGCGGACGAGAAAAGCCGGCACGCAACGGAACAGCGTCGGCCAGTCCACTCGCGGGAAAACGCAAACCTCCAAAAGTCCGTTGCGCAAATCCGCCGCCGGGAAAATTCCGAACGAGCCGCCGTAAAAACACCCGTTGCCGATCAAAACCAGTTCACCCGCGAAATTTTGGCCGTTCACTGCAACTTTGATCGTCGGTTTCCTTTCGCGCAAGGCCTTCAATCCGGCGATGACGTAGGCCAGTGGTCCGATTTTTTTCTTGTGCGACAAATCCACAAGCTCGATGGCCCGTGCATCCAGGCCCGCGCCTGCCAGCTGGGCAAAATATTTTTTTTGGCCGGCACCGTTCGCGGAAAATTCCACGCGCGGCAGGTCAATTTTCAGTTCGCGTCCGCGCCGCAAAACCTCCCACGCGCGTTCGAGCCTCAAGGGAATTTTCAGTTCGCGCGCAAACACGTTCACCGTGCCGAGCGGCAGCACGCCGAGCCGCGCTCGCGCAAAACCGTCCGGCGCATCGCCGATTCCATTGAGCACTTCGTTGACCGTGCCGTCGCCGCCTGCCGCCACGATCAGATCGAATCCGTCCGCTATCGCTCCCGCCGCGAGCCGCCTTGCCTCGCCCGGAGCGGTCGTGGCCTTCAACGCGCACTGCGCGCCGATGGCGTCGAGCTGGCGTCGGAAGCGCCGCGCTCTTTCGCCGCGGGCGGCCGGATTGAAGATCACGCACGTTGGCACGCGCGAATGATTTTGGCACGGACGGCTTTAGTCGAGGAGAAAGCGAATTGCGTTTGCCGCTGGTTTCCCCGAAACTTGGCCGTGATGAATGACGCAACGAATTGGAAGATTTCCAAATGGCCGTTTCTGCTAGGCGATGTGCTGCTGCTGGGCTTTGCTTATTTTATTGTCTGGAAATCGCCGCACCCGATCGCCAAGTGGGAGATCATCGCCTGTTTCGCCTCCGCCGCGACCGGCACGCTGGTCGGCGTCGTGCCGTTCATCCTCGATTATCGCGCGATGGGAAAAGTCATTGAAATCAGTGCGCTCGGCTCAATAGCCGACAAAATTCAAAATCTGGAAAAGCTCGCCGCACAAATCGCCTCCGCCACGAACGAGTGGACAAACGCGCAGTCTTTGGCGGAGAAAACCGGAGCGGGCGCAAAGGAGATCGCCGACAAAATGGCCGCCGAAGTCCGCGAATTTTCCGGGTTCATGCAGAAAATGAACGACAGCGAAAAGGCCACGCTGCGGCTGGAAGTTGAAAAGTTGCGGCGCGGCGAAGCGGAATGGCTGCAAGTGCTCGTGCGCATCCTCGACCATGTTTTCGCGCTGCACGCCGCTGCCGTGCGTTCCGGTGATGCCAAATTCGCCGACCCCATCACGAATTTTCAAAACGCCTGCCGCGGCACCGCGCGCCGCATCGGGCTGACGCCGTTCACCGCCGCGCCGGATGAGCCGTTCAATCCCGAACGCCATCAGGTCGCGGGCGGCAAGGAAAAACCGCCGGAAGGCGCGGTTGTTGCAGAAACCACCGGCGTCGGCTACACGTTTCAGGGAAAACTGCTGCGTCCCGCGCTCGTGTGCCTGCGCGAGGGGAATTCGTCCGCCGCAAAACCAGTCGAAGAGCCCGCCGCGGCCGAAACATCCGCGCCGGAAAACACGGAGGACCAACTGTCACTTGGCTCGCCGGATTAAATTTTCACGTCCACCGTTTTCCGCGCCGTTAAAAAGTGCAGCCAGCAATTCGTGACCGGCCGCGAATAGATTTTTGCCAGCGCGCGCGCGTAAAGTCTCAACTGCGGCGCGTAAAGTTTTGTTTTGTCCGCCAGTTCGTCCGCGCGAACGTCGTCCGTCTTGAAATCCACCAGCCATATTTCCTTTGGCAGTAGCACGACCAAATCCGCGACGCCTTGAACGACTACAAATTCCTTTTCGAGCCCCGCTTCAGATTTCGTCCCCGTGATTTCGGACAATTCCCGCGGACTGAATTTCGCCGTGAACGCCAGTTCACGCCGCACTTTCGCCCCCTGCTTCCGGATTTTTTGCCCTGCATCTGAATTCCAAAACGCCGCGACCGCTTTTAGATCCAAAGCTCCGCGTTCGTCCACCGACAAAGCTTTTTCGCGCTCCAACCGGTCCGCCTCGGCCTTGAGCACGGCCAGTTCGCCCGCATTTTCCAGTGCGATGAGCTGAAGAAATTTGTGATGTGCCATGCCCGTGTCCGTTGCAGACAATTTTGTGCGGATTTTTCGGCGCGTGGGAAAACTCTGTTCCGCCTCGTTGTCCAATTCATCCGCAGCCTGCCGCCGCAATACCGTCACGGACGATTTGGCGGCGCGTTCCGTCGCTGCTTCAAATCCATAATTCCACGTCAAAGTTTTTTGCAGTTTTTGTTTTGTTTCATCGTTGAGTTCCGGCAGTTCAATTTTCGCCTCGGATTTTTCTGCCGCCGCTTCGTCCGCAAGTTCCACGTCCGCCGTAATCCGCCAGCGCAGGTTTGGCAATTTGCCCTGCGTTGCCGGATTTGCGCCGCTTTGTTGCGCGAACCAAAGCCCGATCCAGTCCGCGTAACTTTGCGCCGCCAGAATTTTTTGCGGCGTGATGGTGTAGGCTTCCGCCCAAAGCGTTTCCCATTTTTTCCCCGTGATACTGCCGGTCAGAATCAAATTGTCACGCGCCCGCGTCATGGCGACGTAAAGCAGCCGCAATTCCTCGCCGGCCTGCTCGCGTCGCTGGTGCTGCTGCGCGAGCCAGTGCGGCAGGCTCGGATAACGGCGTCCGGTCTGCGGCGGCTTGACGCGCGGGCAAAGGCCGAATTCCTCGTCAAAAATGATTTCGCCGCGCAAATCCTGAGTGTTGAAATTTTTTGCCAGATCGGCGACGGCGACGACCGGAAATTCCAGGCCCTTGCTTTGATGGATGCTCATCAAACGCACGGCGTTTTCCTCCGCGACGGGCGAAACGTCCGGCTCAACCTCGGCTTCGCGCTGCGCCTCGATGAATTTCAAAAAGCGAAACAGACCCTGCCGCTGGAACTGGTCAAACTTCTCCGCGAGGTTTAAAAACCGCCCGATGTTTGCGTGCCGTTGCGCGCCGCGCGGGCGAGATTTGAGCCAGTCGTCGTAATGCGTTTCCGCCAAAATGACTTCAAGGCATTGCGAGAGCGAAGATTGTTGCGCCAGTTTCCGCCAGCGCGAAAACCGTCCGAGAAATTTTTCAACTTTCGCGCGCGTTTCGTTTTGAATTTTGAATTTTGAATTTTGAATTCGATTCAACGCGAACCAAAAATACCCGCTTCCAGCCAGACGGATTTGCGCCAGTTCGTCGAGCGACAAACCAACGAGTGGCGAGCGCAAAACGGCGATGGCCGGAACGTCCTGCAACGGATTATCGAGCAGTCGCAAGACGCCCAGCAAATCCAGAATCTCGCTGCTGTCATAAAATCCGCCGCGTTCGACAATGAGCGGAATTCCGGCGCGCTCGAATTGCTTCGCGAAAACCTCCGCCTTGCCCGACGGCGCGCGCAGCAAAACCGCCATGTCGCGCCACTCGACAGCTCGGATTTTTTTTTTCTCGTCATCCCAGATTTCGTGACGCGAGTTTTTTAATTCCGTCAATCGCATCGCGAGCAGCCGCGCCTCTTTTTCCGATTCTTCCAGATTGGCCAGTTCGTCCGTGTCGGATTCGCTTTCTGAATCGGTTTCGTCGTTACGCCCGGCTTTGAACTGCAAAAGCAATTCCGTTCGCGGCGACGTATCTTTTGCGGCGCTGAAATCCGCGCGCGTTTCCGGCGAGCCGAATTTTAACTTCGCCCCGGCGTCATAATCCACGCCGCCGATTTCCTCACGCATGAGAGGTTCGAAAACAGAGTTCACAAAATTGAGCAGTGATTCGCGGCTGCGGAAATTTTCCGCGAGTGGAATCGTCTGGCCGTTTTTTCCGCGCCAGTTGTGCGCGTAACTGCGGAAAATTTTCGGCTCGGCGAGCCGGAAACGATAAATGCTCTGCTTCACGTCGCCGACGAGGAAACGGTTCGCGTCAGAGCCTTCGCGCGAAAGCGCTGAAATGATTTTGTCCTGAGCGGCGTTGATGTCCTGATATTCGTCCACGAAAACGAAGCGGATTTTTTTACGCCAATGCTCCGCCGCGCCGAAATCCAGAAGCACCTTCAGTGCGAATTGTTCCAGGTCGTGAAAGTCCAGGACGCCGTCGGCGAGTTTGCGCGCGGAAAAATCTTCGGCGAACTCGCGCGCAAGCAGCAGCAGTGCGCCCATGTGGCCGCGAACCCAAGTCCAGTCTTCAACGAGCGGGTCGCCGCCGTTTTTGACCGTCGCGAGCGCGGCGAGAAACGCGGCCTCGTCGAACAGGTCTTCCAACGGCTTGCGAAGGACGGTTTTGCGTTTTGCGGGCCAGTTGCCGTCGGCGGAAACGATTTGCTCTAAAACTTGGGCGGCGTGTTCGCGCGTGAAGCTTTTTTCCAGACGCTGAAAAATGCCTGTCAATTCGGCGGCCTTTTCGTTTCCGCTGTTCAAATTTTCCAGGACGGGAAGCCATTCGTCGCGCCAATTTTCAATCGCAGCGAGCAGCCAGCGCGGCCAGTCGGCGGGTTCGCCCGCGGAGAATTTTTCAACCTGGCTCTTGAGCCAGTCTTCGGCGTCGGGGCGCGTTTGCGCGTAGTTGTGCAGCCGCAGAACGAGAGCGCGGATTTTTTCGTCGCGTCCATTGCCGTAAATTTTGATCAAATCCCGGACGGCGGGTGAAAATGTGCCTTTGTTTTCGTAATGCGCTTCAAATTGTCCGTCGAGTGTTTCGGCGGCGAGCTGGCGGGCTTCGGCTTCGTCCAGGACGGCGAATTGCGGATCCAATCCGAGGTGATGAAAATGTTCACGGATCAGCTTGAGGCAAAAACTGTGGAGCGTGCCGATGTGCGCGGCGTCGAATAGAGCGAGTTGTTCGGCGCAAAAAGCGTCGCCGGGATTTTCCTGCGACATTTTTTCCAGCGCGCGACGGAGCCTCTGGCGCATGTCTGTCGCCGCCGCTTCGGTGAAGGTGACGACAAGGATTTCATCGAGCGACGCGCCTTCGCGGACGATGCAATCCAGGCAACGCCCGACGAGCGTGTGCGTTTTGCCCGTGCCCGCGCCGGCCATGACAAGCACGTTGCCGCGCGCGGCGACGGCGCGCTGTTGCGACGGCGTAAGGTCATTATTTTCGCGCGGCGAATCCATTGCTTGCGCGAGTTTCGGGTTTCAAGCCGGAAGTTTCAAGTTTTCAGCACGGGCAAAAGCATTTACTTTCCACGCATGGCAGAAAGTTTGCGGCTCAAAGACCAGCCCGTGAGCGAGCGACCGCGCGAACGGCTTGCGGCGCTCGGCGCGGACGCGTTAAGCCATGCGGAATTGATCGCCATTCTCTTGCGGACCGGTTTGAAAGGCGCGAACGCCGTTGAAGTTGGAAAACAGCTTTTGCAAAAATTTGGAACGCTGCAATCGTTGGCGCTGGCGTCCGTGACCGATCTGCAAAAAGTCAAAGGCATCGGGCGCGACAAGGCGGTGACGCTCGTGGCCGCGTTCGCGCTGGCGCGAAAAATGGCGGCGGATCTAAAAACGGAATCGCCCGTGCTCGAAGCGCCGGAAGCGATTGTGAATTTGTTGCGCGAGGATAACCGGCTTCTCCAGGTTGAAACTTTTCAGGTCGTGCTGTTGAACACGCGGCACCGGCTCATTCGCGTCGAAACGATTTCGCAGGGCACGCTCGACACGATTCTCGTGCATCCCCGCGAGGTGTTCAAAGCTGCGATTGCGGCCAACGCCGCCGCGCTCGTGCTCGCGCACAACCATCCGAGCGGCGACCCGACGCCGAGCGAGGCCGACATCAAGGTGACGCGCGATCTGATCCGCGCCGGGCAGCTTTTGAAAATCGAGGTGCTCGACCACGTCATCATCGGCCGCGCGACGAGCGAACGGGCGAAGGATTACGCGTCGTTGCGCGAGCTGGGATATTTTTATGCGTGAGATATGAAGGAAATTATAAATGGTCTGTGGATTGGCCGGTCATTGACGCTGATGGAACAATTGTCCATCGCTTCATTTTTGCAGAACGGCTACGAATATCATCTGTATTGCTACGACGAGATGGCGAACGTTCCGGCAGGGACAATTTTACGCGATGCAGTGGAAATTCTTCCTGCTTCCGAAATTTTTTATTATCAGCAAGGCGAAGGCAAAGGAAGCGTGGCGGCGTTTGCGAACCTTTTCCGCTACAAACTTTTACTGGAAAAGGGCGGCTGGTGGGCCGACACAGACATGGTTTGTCTCCGGCCGTTTGATTTTGTCGAGCCAATCGTTTTTGCAAGCGAACGGACCGACATCGCTGTGCAAACCGCAAATGCCATCTTGAAACTGCCTCGAGGCCATGCAGTGGCTCGTTTGTGTTACGAGGCGGCAAAGCGGGAGAATCGCGCAAAATTGACCTGGGGAAAAACCGGCCCGTTTTTGATTGACCGGATCATCCGCGAAAAGGGACTGCAACATTTCATTAAAGCTCCCGACGTTTTCTGTCCGGTCAATTATCTGGAATGGCAGTCATTTCTGGCGGTAAAATCAAGGCCGCTGGAGCAGTTGATAACAAATGAATCCCGCGCGGTTCACCTATGGCATGAAATGTGGCGGCGCGCCGGGATCAAGTGGGAAACAGCCGGTGCTGATGCGACGCCGTTTGCTGAATTGCTGCGCAAGTACGGCGTGCAAAGATAAAACGCGATCAATTTTCAGTTTCAATCCGCGCCCGGCTGTGTGAATTTATGAGCGTAAACATGATTCATAAAACCGCCATCGTTCATCCGAAAGCGAAACTGGACGCGACCGTGCAAGTCGGGCCGTGCGCCGTGATTGACGAGCGCGTGGAACTCGGCGCGCATTGCGTCGTCGGGCCGCATGTTTATCTCACCGGCATCACAAAAACCGGCTCGCACAATAAATTCCACGCGGGCTGCGTCATCGGCGACGCACCGCAGGACTTGAAATACAAAGGCGAACCGACGTGGCTGCGCATCGGCGACCACAATGTTTTCCGCGAGCACGTCACGGTGCATCGCGCGACCAATGTTGACGGCGAGACGGTCATCGGCTCGAACAATTATTTGATGGCGAACTGCCACGTCGGCCACAATTCCCATTTGGGCGATCACATCATCATCGCGAACGGCGCGCTGCTCGGCGGTCATGTGACGGTGCAGGATCGCGCATTCATTTCCGGCAATTGTCTCATCCATCAGTTCACGCGCGTCGGCACATTGACGATGATGCAGGGCAAGGCTGGCATCGGGCAGGATTTGCCGCCGTTCACGATGGCGCACGGCGTCAACCGGATTTGCGGATTGAACGTCGTGGGTTTGCGGCGCGCGGGTTTCACGGCGGAGCAGCGGATTGAATTGAAACGGCTTTACCATTTATTGTTCCGCAGCGGCAAAAATTTGCGGGCGGCGGTTGAAGAAGCTCAAAAAAATTTCAACAGTCCAACGGCCAGGATCATGCTGGATTTTGTCGCCGGAGCGAAACGCGGCGTCTGCACGGACGCGGGTCGTGTGGTCGGCGAAAACGAGGACGAATAATCATGAGCGTCATCTACAAGGTCATCGGCGAGGACGGCAAGGAATATGGCTGGGTGGACGCGGAGCAATTGCGGCAGTGGATTGCCGAAGGCCGCGTCGAGCGCCAGACGCCTGTTTTCGTGGACGGCGCGAAGGACTGGAATTTTGTCGGACTGCTGCCGGAGTTTGCGGGATCTTTTGCGGGCGGCACGCCGCCGCCGATTGCGCCGCCAAAGCCCGGAGCTTCAACGGCGGGACAAATGCCAAAAACAAATCCTTTTGCGACCGCCGGTTTGATTTTTGGAATTTTGTCGGTGACGTTCGTCTGTTGCTGCGGTGGAATTCCGTTCAATGTTCTTGGTTTGATTTTTTCCATCGTGGCGATTGTGCAGATCAATGAAAATCCGCAGATGCACGCAGGCCGCAGCCTCGCTATCGCCGGACTGGTTCTTTCCGTGATCAGTTTTTTGTTCCTCATCTTCGCGCTCGCATCCGGCCACCCGCACATCAACTTCAACGTCGGACAGTTTTGAACCGATATGCCCGCCGCGTCACAAGCTGTTCCGCCGAAAATTTCAGCAAGAAATCCATTGCCGCTTTTTGCAAGCGTGGTGCTGGCCGTCGCAATCCTTGGCGCGGGCGCGGTGGAATTTTTCTTCAATCCCTACCATCGCGGGTTTTATCCCGTGTGCTTGTTTCACAAGTTGACGGGATTAAACTGTCCCGGCTGCGGCATGACGCGGGCGCTGCACGCGCTGCTGCGCGGACAGTTTTTGCGCGCGCTGCACGACAACGCGCTGTTTGTTTTCACGCTCGCGGCGGTGGCGGTTTGGTGGGTGCGGTTTGCCATTTTGAAAATAAAAAACAAAAACGCGACCTTGAACGTCCCGCCGGTAGTTTTGTGGGTGTTTCTCGTTGTAGCCGTCGTGTTTGGCGTGCTGCGGAATCTGCCGGAATTTTCTTTTCTCTCGCCGTAGGTTTGCGGGAACTTTTCGCTTTTGCCGCCGTGCGGCGTGGTGTTCAATCGTTGGCCTATGAGTCTGACACATCCATTGACAACGACGACGTTTGAACTCCCCGGTTTTCGCGTCACAAAATCCTTCGGCGTGGTGCGCGGCATCATCGTGCGGTCGCGTTCTATCATCGGAAATTTCGGCGCAGGCATCCAGGCGATCTTCGGCGGGAACATTTCGCTTTACACAAACATGTGCGAACGCGCGCGCGAGGACGCCTACAATCTGATGCTTACGCACGCCGGACAGCTCGGCGCGAACGCCGTCATCGGCGTGCGCTACGACGCGACGGAAATCGCACAGGGCATCACGGAAGTGCTGTGCTACGGCACGGCGGTTTTTGTTGAAGCGAAAAACGTTGAAACGTGAACCGGCCAATCGTTGCATCGGCGGAGTCGTGAACGCACAGCCTGAAACATGAAGGCATTGAGCGCCGATTCCTTTCTCGCGCGGCTGCTGGGCAAACTGGCGGCGGCGGTGATCCGTCATCCGCGCTGGTTTGTTTATCCGCAACTGGCGCTGCTTTTGGCGAGCAGCCTTGTCACCGTCGCGTTTTTGCAGTTCGACACGAACCGCGACGACCTCGTCGGCCCGAACCTGAAATACCACCGGAATTTCCTTGAGCTGCACAAGGAGTTTCCGCAGCAGGGCAACGACCTCGTCGTCGTCGTGGAAAGCGACGACATGGAAAAGAACCGGCAGTTCATCGAGCGGCTCGCAGCGAAAATGACACCGGAAACCAACCTGTTCCGCGATGTTTTTTATCAGCACGACCTGGCGATGATGGGCACGAAGGCGCTGTTTTTCGTGCCGGAAAATGATCTCGCCACGATCCAAACGACGTTGCATGACGATTTGCCGTTCATCCGGCAATTCACGCAGACGACGAACCTCATTTCATTTTTCGAGCAGATCAACACGGACTTCCGCACCGCGCCGCGCGAGACGAATGCGCAAACGGATTCGCTCGTTCAGGCGCTGCCGGTTTTGACGCGCATTTTGACGCAGGCCAACGGCAGTTTGCAAATGCCGGGCAAACCGCCGTCGCCCGGTGTCGCATCACTTTTCGGCTCGGACGATGTGTCCGATGTTTATGTCACTTTCAACCACGGCCGGATTTTTCTGCTCACGACGCACGCGCCGACGGACACGCTCAACGGCGAGGCGATTGAGCATTTGCGGCGGCTTATCCAGCAGACCCAAAGTGAAGCGCCCGGCGTCAATGTCGGGCTGACCGGTGAGCCGGTTTTGGATTACGACGAAATGACGCAGTCACAAAAGGACACGACAAAGGCCAGCATCCTGTCGCTTTTTTTGTGCGCGCTGATTTTCATTTACGGCTACAACGAAATCGGCCGGCCGCTGAAAACGACGATTTGTCTGGTCGTCGGTCTGGCCTACACGCTCGCGTTCGCGACGCTGGCGGTCGGGCATTTGAACATTCTGACCATCACGTTCGTACCGATGCTCATCGGTCTGGCGATTGATTTCGGCGTGCATCTAGTCACGCGCTACGAGGAGGAACTGCGCCACGGCAAAACGCAGGAAGCCGCGTTGACGAAGGCGATGGTTTTCACCGGACAGGGCATTTTCACCGGCGCGCTGACGACGGCGGGCGCGTTCTTGGCGATGGCATTCACCCATTTCAAGGGCATTCAGGAAATGGGAATCATTTGCGGGGGCGGCCTGATGCTCTGCTTGATCCCGATGATGACGCTGCTGCCGGTCTTGCTCCTGCGCGGAAAACAGGACGTCATGGGCCGCAGCCATGCGGAAGACGAGACCCGCGCGCGCATCGAAAACATCTGGCTGCAGCGCCCCGTGCTGGTGATCGGCGTCACCGTCGCACTGGGCGCGCTCGCGCTGACGCAAATTTACGAGGGCAGGGTCAAATTCAATTACAACCTGATTGAAATGCAGAGCCCAAGCTTGTCGTCGGTCGTGTTTGAACAAAAACTGGTCCATTCGGCGGACAAATCCCTGCTGTGCGGCGCGGTGGTGGCCACCAATCTGGAGGATGCCATTTCATTGGAGGCTAGGATTATGAAACTGACCAATACGGTGGCCGACATCGAACCGCCGCCGGAAATGCTCAACGATTTCATCGAATCCAACCAAATCAAAAAGCTGCAGCTGATTCGCGGAATCAAACGGGAGGTTGCGCCGCTGGAATTTAGCGCGCCGGACTCGAAGCCGGTGAATTTGCCCGCCTTGAGCCTGACGTTATACGGTCTCAGCGGTTATGTCGGCAACGCGATCGAGGCGACGCGCGAGGACGAACCGGAATTGGCAAAGCAATTCATCTCTCTGCGGCAGGCAATCGAGGATTTGCGAAAGGCCATGCTGTCCGGCGACAGTTCGGCACAGGCGCAACACGCCGGCAAACTGGCAGATTTTCAACAGGCGCTCTTCAACGATGTGCGTGAAACATTTGAGTCCCTGCAAAATCAAAATGTCACCACGCCGCTGACCGTGGATGATTTGCCTGCGGCATTGCGCGATCAATTCGTGGGCAAGAGCGGCAAATTTTTGTTGCAGGTTTTTCCAAAAGCCGACGTGTGGCAGCGCGCGAACCAGGAAAAATTCGTCGCCGATTTGCGGACAGTGGATGAAAACGCCACCGGCACGCCTGTGCAACTTTACGAATACGAAACGCTGCTCAAGAACAGCTACGTCCAGGCCGCCTGGTATTCGCTCGGTGCAATCGCCATCATGGTGCTCATTCACTTCCGCAGCTTGCTCGCGGTGATTCTATCATTGCTGCCCGTCGCCATCGGCACGCTCTGGCTCGCCGGCCTGATGGGCTGGTTCAACATTCCGTTCAATCTGGCGAACATCATGACGCTGCCGTTGGTCATCGGTATCGGTGTCACGAACGGGATTCACATCCTCAACCGGTTTGCCGAGGAACGCACGCCGGGCATTTTGTCGCGCAGCACTGGCAAAGCCGTGCTCGTGTCGGGGTTGACGGCCATCGCCGGATTCGGCAGTCTGATTCTCGCCAAGCATCGCGGCATTCACAGCTTGGGTTGTGTGATGTCCGTCGGGATTGCGACATGCATGATTGCGGGACTGACCTTTTTGCCGGCGTTGCTGAATTTGCTTGGCCGCAAACGTCCATTAATTGAAAAACCCAGTGCCGACGACTCGTCGCCGACACCGGGTCAGGAGGAACCGAGGTAAAAACCTCAAGTGTCTGAAGAAGATAAAGAAAATTCGTGTAAAGTCAATATCAATGTTAAACCAACTGCTATCGGCCCTAAAACAGCAATAAAACAGGTGGCAATAACGATAACGAAAATTGTTGGATCTTTGCAAAAAGCTTTTGATCAAAAAATCATGTCCGATGGAATTAAAAATTATCTGTGCGCCTGTTGTCTGAGTCTGACATTCAGTTTTAGTTCTATTGGTTTTGGTGCGGATGAATTTCATGCAGGTCCGCTTTACGACCAATTTGCGCTGACGCTGGATTCCGGCCGCCGCACCGAAGCCGCCGGGCCGTTTTTTTACAACCAGCAAAAAGATTCGGAAAAAATCTGGGCGATTCCGCCGCTGTTTTCGCACGAGACCGATCCCGCCGTCGAATCGCGGGAGGATGATTTTCTTTACCCGCTGCTGACTTATGAATACTACGGCAATGAATACCGCTGGCAGCTGATCCAGCTTTTCAGTTTTTCCGGCGGACAGGAGCCGGATGACAACGGCAAAAAGAGGTTCACAATATTTCCGCTCTACTTCCAGCAACGCTCGCCGGACACGAATGAAAATTACACCGCGCTTTTTCCGATTTACGGCCACCTCGAAAACCAACTGTTCCGCGACAAGATTTTCTTCGTCATGTTTCCGATTTACGGCCAGTCCCAAAAACGCGACGTCGTCACCGACAATTATCTTTATCCGTTTTTTCATCTGCGGCACGGCGACGGCTTGAGCGGCTGGCAATTCTGGCCGCTGGTCGGGAGCGAACACAAAGACGTGACCACCGCAACAAACGGCTTCGGCGACGTTGAAACTGTCGCCGGACACGACGATTTTTTTGCGCTCTGGCCGTTTTATTTCAAAAACACAGGCGGCATCGGCACGGATGACCTTGGAAAATCATGGGGCTTGCTGCCATTCTACACGCAGACGCGCTCGACCAATCGAGATTCCACTTCCGTGCTGTGGCCGTTCTTCACATGGATTGACGACAGCGGGAAAAAATTTCACGAATGGCAGGGGCCGTGGCCGTTTGTGATTTTCACCCGTGGCGAGGGCAAGACCACTTCGCGCGTCTGGCCGCTGTTCAGCCAGTCGCACAACGACGAGTTGGAAAGCGATTCTTATCTCTGGCCGATTTACCAAATGCACAGGCTCCACGCCGATCCGCTCGACCGGCGACGCACGCGCATTTTATTTTATCTGTATGACGACACGACGGAAAAGAACACGGAGACCGGCGCGGAAGAAAGGCGCGTGGACGCGTTGCCATTTTTTATCTATCACCGCGATTTCAACGGAAACTCGCGCCTGCAAATCTTTGCGCTGCTCGAACCGGCTTTGCCGGACAATCGCGGCATCGAGCGCAACTGGTCGCCGCTCTGGTCGGTCTGGCGTTCGGAAAACAATTTGAAAACCGGCGCGAGCAGCCGGTCGCTGCTCTGGAATTTGTATCGCTGCGATACCACGGCCACCTCCAAAAAATGCTCGCTCCTCTTCGGCCTTTTGCAGTATCAATCTGATACGGAAACGAAAAAACTGCGCCTGTTTTTCATTCCGGTGACAAGTTCAAGCAAACCGGCAAAATGAAAACGGGACACGATTATGTTTGAGAACACAGGCGAGATCGTCCTTTTGTTTTGGCGCACGCTGCGTTCGCTGCCGCTCGCGTGGCGGCAGCGGCAAAAGATTGCCGAGCAGTTTTTTGAGATCGGCAACGCGAGCCTGTTGATGGTCTGCGTCCTGTCGTTTTTCATCGGCGCGGTCCTTGCGTTGCAAACCGGCATCGTGCTGGTTGACCGCGGCCTGACCGGCGCCGTCGGCGGGCTGGTCGGCATTTCGATGGCCAAGGAGCTGGGGCCGGTGATGATGTCCATCCTGATCGCCGGACGCATCGGCTCGGCGATGGCGGCGGAAATCGGCTCCATGCGCGTGTATCAGGAGATTGACGCGCTACGCACGATGAACATCAACCCGGTCCACTATTTGGTCCTGCCGCGGATGATCGCAATCGCCGTCGCATTGCCGATGCTGGTGGTTTTTTCGATCCTCGTGGGCTGGTTCGGCGGCGCGGTGGTTGCGGAAATGAACGGCCACATGGCGATTCCGTTCAAGGCGTTTTTCTCCGATTTGCGCGACATCGTCGCAATCAAGGACGTAGCCAACGGCGTGTTCAAAAGTTTTTGTTTTGCGCTGATCATCGGGGTTGTTTCGTGCCATCAAGGGCTGGCGACCATCGGCGGGCCGCGCGGCATCGGCCGTTCAGTCACAAAAGCCGTCGTCAACTCCATCGTGCTGATCGTGATTTTTGACTACTTGCTCACGCGCGTTTTGCTGAACTGATGAACGAACCTACCAATAATTCCGGCGTCAGCCTCGAGGTGCGCGGGCTTCGCAAAAGTTTTGGCGGGCAGGAAGTGCTCAAGGGCATCGACCTTGAAGTCCGCCCCGGGGAAATTTTTGTCATCATGGGGCCGAGCGGCAGCGGCAAAAGCGTTTTGCTCAAGCACCTCATCGGACTTGAAGCGCCGGACGCCGGTGAAATTTTGATCAACGGCGAACCGGTCCATCCCGATGAAATCGCCGGTAAATACCGGATGGCAATGGTGTTCCAGTCCGGCGCGCTGCTCAACTCGCTGACCGTCGGCGAAAACGTCGGGCTTTATCTCGCGGAGCACAGGTTGAAATCGCCGGCGGAAATCGCGGCAATCGTGGCGGAAAAACTGGAGGCCGTCGGCCTCAAAGACGCCGCCGACAAAATGCCCGGCGAACTTTCCGGCGGCATGAAAAAGCGCGTTGCCATCGCCCGCTCGCTCGTCATCGAACCGCAACTGATTCTTTACGACGAACCGACGAGCGAACTTGATCCGATATCGTCCGTGGTCATCGGCGAGGAAATCCTCAAGCTTAAGCACCGCATCCACGTCACGTCGCTCGTGGTGACGCATGACCGAGATCTTGCCTTTGGCGTGGCCGACCGCATCGCCGTCATCAACGAAGGCCGCATCATTACCGTCGGCACGCCGGAGGAGGTAAAACATTTCAACGACCCACTCGTCCAGCGATTTTTGCAAGCAGACTTCAAACGCGAACCCACAAAAAGCCTATGAAAAATTCACTCGAAACCAAACTTGGCATTTTCGTCATCCTTGCCATCTTCGCCGCCATCTTGATCATCGAGATGCTCGGCGGCATGGACTTTTTTCACGGCGGCTACCGCGTCAGCGCCCTTTTCAACACCGTGCAAGAGTTGAAGGCCGGTGACAGCGTGAAAATGGCCGGGGTTGAAATCGGGCGCGTCGAAACAATCGCGCTTGCCGACCAAAAGGTGAAGGTCACGCTGAAGCTGCATCCCGACGCCGTCGTGAAGACGGACAGCAAAGCCATCATCAAATTCACCGGGCTGATGGGGCAGAATTTCGTAGCCCTTGATTTCGGCTCATCCGATGCGCCGCGAGCGGTTGACGGCGCGGTGCTTGAAACCGAGGAACAGCCCGATTTGAGCGCGATCATGGACAAGCTGGACAAGGCCGCCGACGGCATTGAAAATTTTGGCAAAAGCTTTACGGGCGATAAAATTGACAATTTGATCGGCCCGCTGACCGATTTCATCAAGCAAAACAGCAGCCATCTCGGCGGGGCCATTTCCAACATTGAAAGCATTTCCGGCCAGATCGCAAGCGGACAGGGCACGGTCGGCAAACTTATTTATACGGATTCGCTTTACGACTCCGCGCTCGTCACGGTCACGAACCTGCAGGACGCCGTCACGGAAGTCCGGCAGGTCGTCAACGGGGTCAGCAACGGCCAGGGCACGCTCGGCAAGCTCGTGACGGACGAGACGCTTTACAATGCGACCACCGCCTCGATGACGAACCTCAACCAGATTTTGCAGAAGATCAACCACGGCCAGGGCACGGTCGGCAAACTGGTCAACGACCAGGAATTTTACAAGAATGCCAAGCTGTCGCTGCAAAAGCTGGACAAGGCCGCCGACGGTTTGGAAGACCAGGGGCCGTTGAGCGTCATCGGCATCATGGCGAACAATTTGTTTTAAGCCAGCCCGAGGTTTTTCAGAACCTGCACGGTCGAATGCGATTTGTTCAGCGTGTAAAAATGCAGACCCGGCACGCCGGCGCGAAGCAGTTCCACGCACTGCCGCGTGGCGTATTCGATGCCAAATTCAACGGCCGCCTCGTCGTTGGTGCCGATCCGGTCCAGTTCCTTTCGGAGTGCCGGAGGAATTTTTGAGCCGCAAAGCTGTGTGAATTTTGTGATTTGCGTCGCGCTCAAAATGGGGACGATGCCCGGAACGAGCGGAACGGAAACGCCGAGCTTGCCGGCGACGTGGTCGCGGAACTCAAAAAAGTCCGCATTGTCGAAAAACAGTTGTGTCAGGATAAAATCCGCGCCTGCGTCCACTTTTTCCTTCAAATGCCTCCAATCGTCGTGCCTGCCGGCTTTATTGGCGATGTGGCCTTCGGGAAAGCCCGCGACGCCGACGGAGAAATCGCCCTGCTCGCGGATGAATTTGACGAGTTGCGCTGCGAATTTAAAGCCGCCGGGCGTCGGCTGGAAATCACCGCCAGCGGGCGGGTCGCCGCGCAACGCAAGGATGTTTTTGCAGCCGAGCGCGCGGATTTTCTCGAGCAACGCGCGCACCTCGTCGCGCGTGTGGTTGACGCAGGTGAGGTGGGCGAGCGCGGTCAGCCGGTGGTCGCGCTGGATGCGATCCACGATCATCAGGGTCTTGTCGCGCGTGGTGCCGCCTGCGCCGTAGGTCACGGAGCAAAAGTCAGGCCCAGCTTGCAGCAGCGCGGGAATGTGCTTCTCCAAAAGCGCGCGGTCGCCCTCGGCGGTCTTGGGGGGGAAAAATTCAAAGGAGATGACGGGACGTCCGCCGGACTTTTTTGACGCATAGATGTCGCGAATGGATTGCATTTGTGGCAGCGGATTATCGGCGGAAAAGTGGAGGAAGCCAAGTTTTGTTGCGTGGGAGACGAAGCAAGGAAAAACAAAAAGCCCCTTCCGATTTCTCGGAAGGGGCCAAAGGTTCTAAATCAGATTAGAACTTGTAGATGATGTTCGCATAAAGACCCAGGGAGTCTTTTGCGCCCAGGTTGCCAGAATAGGGGTAGTAAGCATCATAAGCATCAACAAAGGCGGTCGGCGAGTGATAACTGCCCATATGATCCCAACGCAGTTCCACGCGGCTCATCACGTTCGCCCACAGGTCGTATTCCACGGTACCGGTGAATTCAAACGCTTCGCTGTTGTAGCCATAATTAGAGCCGAACTCGTTTGCGTAAGCCTCGCCGTGAATGTATTCAGCACGACCGTTGAGGCTCAATTTGTCAGTGGCCTTATAGGTTGCATACAAGCCGACAACCATGTCGTCGTTCCACCACCGATAATAATAGTCACTGCCGCCACCGCCCAGATTGTGGACGTAGTCAAGTGCTATGCCGGTTGTCAGCTTGCTCCATGGCGTATTGATTGTAGCGCCAGCATACAAGTTGAACTGGTTGCCGCTTTGATAATAGCCATTGTAGCCATAGTTGCCGTTACCACCGAATCCATAAACGGCACCAAGATACAAGGATGAGCCACCCGCCCAGCCCCATGAACTTGGAGCAGTGAACGTTGCCGAGGCCAGAAATGTCTTGTTCCAGTCATTCGGTTTATAGTTATAGTAGTAACTATAGTCATACGCCCTAGCGTTGATGCCTGCAGACAGGGTGTTGGCAATGCCTGCCGATAATGTCAACTCAGAGTTGACGACATAAGTGCCTAGAATACCGGTGTGCTCGGTCGGTTCAACGGCGTAACCCCAAGAACGGGTATAGTTCGGGTTGCTGCCGGCATCGGTCACTTCGTAGCCGATGATGGTGTCAAACACGCCGATTTTCCAATCAATGCCATTGCCCACCGGGGTGCGCAGCGTAACATAGGCTTGCTTGATCGCATAATCCTGACCGCTAGAACCATTTGCCGAAGGATTATATCCAACAGCATCCGGGCCGAACATCAAGTCTATTTGATAGCCCGAAGCCCAAGGTGATTCATCTTCCGGTTTGGCGATGGTAAGCCTTACCACGTCCAAATTAAATCCATTCTGCTTTCCGCCTTGGAATGGAATGTAATCCGCCGGTGTGCCGTTGCCGCTGCCATTACCCAAAAGCTCGGCATTGAACGACGCACTGACACTACCGCTGATGGTGGTGTTAGAAAGCGCCGTCTGCAACGAGCTCATTTTTTCGTCCGCACGGGCTGCTGATGCGAGACTGACCACACCAATCGCCGCGAGACCCAATGTCCATTTATTAAACTTCATCTGGTTCCTCCGATGTTGTTTGTTAATTGTTTGTTTTTACCTACGTTAGCAGGGCAAAACGAGTTTGCCCAGGCACCACGATGGTGCGATTGCTGATGAAAATAGAAAAATCCAAGGCGTTTGACAACTGTTTTTTTCAGGTAATTTTATTCTCGTAAGATGTTCATGGAAAGCATGTTATAAAATAGATGTTTTTAATTCAATCTTCCCAATCCCGTTTCCGTGCGCAATTGTGCGAAGCTAGGACACTTATTTGCGCGTGTGCCGGCCGATGAAAATAATTTCCCAGCAGAACTTCAGATGCGGCTGAACTGGAACAATTAGTGCTTTAGTGCCCGGCAGAAAGCTTGATTGCAGGCTTGCAATTCGGCTGCGGAAATTTTATTAAAAAACAAAGGTATGCCATCATTCGCTTATACAGCCAGGGAGACGGTCACCGGTCGCGAAATCCGCAACACCGTGGAAGCGCTTACCGAGCAGGCCGCCATCGCCGCGTTGCTCAACCGGAACCTTCTGGTCGTTTCCATCCAGGAAAAAATCACCAAGAAGGGTAAAACCAAGGGCGGCAAGGTGGCGCTCGCCGATCTTGTGGTTTTCACCCGGCAGCTGGCGACGATGATTGACGCGGGCATCGCCATCGTCCAATCGCTTCAGGCGCTGGCCGACCAAATGCCGAACAAGGTCATGCGCGACGTGGTCCGGGACGTGTGTTCGCGCGTGGAAAGCGGCGAGAGTTTTTCCGAAGCGTTGCAAAAGCACCCGAAGGTTTTCAACAAGCTTTATTACTCCATGATCGCAGCGGGTGAAAAAGGCGGCTTGCTTTCGGAAATCATGGCGCGGCTGGCGACCTATCTTGAAAACACCGAGCGTCTCCGCAAAAAAGTGAAAACGGCCCTGATGTATCCGACCGCCGTCACCGTCGTCGCGATTTGCATCACGACCTTTCTTCTGGTGAAAGTGATTCCCACTTTTGCAGAAATTTACTCCGGCTTCGGCGCGGCGCTGCCCGGCCCGACGCAGTTTCTGATTGATATCAGCAACATCGTGAAAAAATATTTCATCCTGCTCATCATCGGCGCAGCCGGAGCCGTGTGGGGCTGGCTCTATTTCATCAAGACCAAACGCGGCCGCGAATTTTGGGACGGGCGGCGCATCAAGCTGCCGGTTTTCGGCCCCATCGCACATAAAATCTGTCTCGCCCGCTTCACGCGCACCCTGTCCTCGCTCGTCCGCAGTGGCGTGCCGATTTTGGAAGTCTTGCAGATCGTTTCCCAAACCGTCGGCAATGTCGTCATGGAAAAAGCCATCAAAACCGCCGCCACCAACATCGAGCGCGGCGAGGGCATTTCCGCCGCGCTGGGCAAAGACCCGATCTTTCCGAGCATGGTAATCCGCATGATGAGCGCCGGCGAGCAAACCGGCAACATCGACTCCATGCTCGAGCGAGTCTCAAACTTCCTCGACGAAGAAATCGAAGCGACGCTCACCGGCCTCATGTCGCTCATCGAACCCATGCTGATTGTTTTTCTCGGCATTGTCATCGGCGGCATGGTCATCTGCATGTTCCTGCCGATTTTCAACCTCGCCAACATCGTCAACATGAACGGACATTAAGTCCCCGGAAAAAAAATAAAAAAACCGCCGGCCGGAATTCCATCCGCCCGGCGGTTTCGTTCTGCCATGCCCTGAAAATTTACAGCTGCGCCGGTTTTCCCGGCTGCGGCTGGATGATTTTTATTTTTGGATGGCGCGAACGGATTTGCTCCTCGAACCATTCGCGTGCATCCGCGTCGCCGTGGCCCAGCAAAACCGTGCGCGGTGAAACCTGCCCGACAAAATCCAGCAAGTCCCCGCGGTTCGCGTGCGCCGTCAAATCAAAATCCTGCATGTCGCAATTTTTCGTCACGCGCCCGGCGCTGGGGCTGAACACAAAAGTCTCGCCGCGCTTTGCCGCCTTCAACCGCCCCGCCGGCGAACCCGGGTCCGCGTAACCAACGAAGAAAATGCTCTGCCGCTCGTCGCCGATCATCCGCGCCGCCAGGTCGTGCGCCGCCGTGTTCTCGCTCATCATGCCGGCGGTGATGACAAAAATTTTCCCGCCGCTCAATTTCATGTTCTCCGCTTGGCCCTTTTCCAGCACAATGATCTGAAGCGCCTCGTGCAGTTGCAGACTCGTGTGCTGCCGGTGCGTGCGGTGCGCCTCCAAATCGTAAATTTCCGTGAAGACGCGGCCCAGCCCGCCGATGTAAATCGGCTGCTCCTTCAATTTGCCCTCGCGCATCAGCAGCGCCAGCAGTGCCAGCATTTCCTGGGTCCGCCCCAGCGCGAATGCCGGGATCAGCACGCAGCCTTTTTTTTTCTGGCCCGCGTGAATCGCCGCCACCAGCCGCTCGATCTCCTTTTCGCGCGTGAAATCTTTCGGCGTGTCGCGGTTGCCACGCGTCGTTTCCATGATGAGCACGTCTGCCTTCACGTCTTCAAACCGCGCGCTCCGCAAAATCGTCTGGTCGTGAAAACAAACATCGCCCGTATAAAACAACGTTTCCTTTTTTCCGCGGATCATCACGCCCGCCGAGCCGAGCGTGTGGCCGGCGTCAAAAAATTCCAGCGTCGGCGACGGCAATCCGGCGCGTATTTTGTTGAACGACGCCCATTCGATTTCGCGGTTGTATTTGAAGCCCTGAAACCGCGCCGCGATGTCGTCCACCTCGTCGTGTGTGTAGAGCGGATATTCGCGGATGCCCAGCTCGTCGCGCTGGCGCGTCATCACGTTCACGGAATTGTGAAGCACGCGTTCGACGATGAAATAGCTTAACTCGCTCATCAGCACATGCGCCTTGGGAAAATGCCGCAGTGCCACCGGCAGCGCGCCGATGTGGTCGTGATGGCAGTGCGAGATCGCGATCGCGTCCACGTCGTTATTTCCCGCCTTGCCGAACAGCGGCAGCCCGTCGCGGCCTTCGCGTTTCGGATGCATCCCCGCGTCGAGCAAAATGCGGTGGTCGTCAATCTCGACCAGCCACGCGCTGGCGCCGATGTCCGTGTCGGGATTCAAATTGGTGATTTTCATGGGGAAAAATTCCGTGCCATGAACCACGAAACACTGTGCGCGCCCCGGCCGCAATCAAATAAATTTTGAATTTGAACTCTGCGCGCGTGCCGCCATATTCAACCGCATGGCAAATCCGAAAAACGAAACCGTCCTGCAGCTCGAACTGCCGGGCATCAAAAAACTCAAGAGCGGCAAGGTGCGCGAGGTCTTTGATCTTGGCGACCGGCTGCTGTTCGTCGCGAGCGACCGCATCTCCGCGTTCGACGTCATCATGCCCAACGGCATTCCGCGCAAGGGCGAAGTGCTCACGCAGATTTCCTATTTCTGGTTTGCGCAGACCGAATCGTTCCAGCCGAACCATCTGCTGTCGCGCGCGAACGATCCGCTGCCGAAAAATTTGCAGCCGTTCGCGGACAAAATCGCGCGGCGCTCGATGATCGTGAAAAAGGCGCAGCCGCTCGCCATCGAATGCGTCGTGCGCGGTTATCTCGCGGGCAGCGGCTGGAAGGAATACCAGAAATCGCAGACGGTCTGCGGAATCAAACTGCCAGCGGGCTTGAAGGAATCGTCAGAATTGCCGGAACCGATTTTCACGCCCGCGACGAAGGCCGAGACCGGCCATGACGAAAACATTTCGTTCGACGAGGCGCGCAAAATTGTCGGTGATGAGATCGCGGAGCAGGCGCGCGCGTCGAGTTTGAAGATTTACAATTTCGCCCGCGATTACGCGCGCAAACGCGGCATCATCATCGCGGACACGAAATTTGAATTCGGTTTGTTCGACGGTAAATTGATCTTGATTGACGAAGTGTTGACGCCGGATTCCTCGCGCTTCTGGCCGGCGGACAAATACCAGCCCGGACGCGGCCAGCCGAGCTTCGACAAGCAATTTGTCCGCGACTATCTCGAAACGCTGGATTGGAACAAAACGCCGCCCAGCCCGAAATTGCCGGACGACGTCGTCGCCAAGACGAGCGCGACTTATCTCGAAGCGTATGAACGGCTGACTGGGAAAAAGCTTTGATGAATTTGCTCGTCGAAGATTTTCTGCAATACCTGCGCCACGAGCGAGGGCAATCCGACAACACCGCCAAAACTTATGCCGCACTGCTCGGCAAATTCACAGATTGGGCGGGCAAGCAGGGGCTGACGGATTGGAAACAAATTGATTTGAAGCAATTGATGGCGTTCCTGCAATATGAACGCGCGCGTCCGCTTGCCGACGAGCCGAAGGAATCAATAAAACGCTTGAGCGGCGAGAGTGTTTATCTGGAAGTTGCGGCGTTGCGCGCGTTTTATAAATTCGCCGAGAATGAAAAATTGCTGCCGGCGAACATCGCCGAAAATCTGTCGCTGCCGCGCCGCTGGAAACGGTTGCCGAAGGCGTTGAGCAACGACGAAATCAAAAAACTGCTCGAACCGGAAAATCCCGAAACGCCGGAAGGTTTGTGCGACCAGGCGATTTTGGAGCTGGCTTACGCTTCCGGCCTGCGGCTGTCAGAATTGAAAAATCTCCGGCTCGAACAGCTTCATCTCGACGCCGGGTTCATCAACGTCATTGGCAAGGGAAATAAAGAGCGCGTTGTGCCGGTCGGGAAAAAAGCTGTTCAAGCGTTGAATCGTTACATCGAAGTCGGGCGGCCAAAGCTAGTCACGCCGAAATCACCGGCGAACGTTTTTATCACGAAGCGCGGCACGCCGTTCGCAGCGGTGACGCTGTGGCTGCACATCAAGAATCGCGTCGCGCGCGCCGGGGTTGAGCGCAACATGACGCCGCATATGTTGCGGCACAGCTTCGCGACGCACCTGCTGGAGCATGGCGCGGATTTGCGCGTGATCCAGGAACTGCTCGGCCACGCGAACATCAGCACGACGGAAGTTTACACGCATGTCACGGGAAACCGGCTGCGCGAAATCCACAAAAAATTTCATCCGCGCTCATAATGCTTGAAACTGCGGATTACGCGGATTTAATTTCTGGAAAATCTGGGTAATCTGCGGTTAAACTTTTTGAAGATGAGCAAAACCGCATTGCTGTTTGCCGGACAAGGCGCGCAAGTTGTCGGCATGGGCAAAGACCTCGCCGAGAAATTTCCGTCGGCAAAAAATTGGTTCGACCGCGCCAACTCCGCACTCGGCTACGACCTTGCCTCGATTTGCTTCAATGGCCCGGATGCCGAACTGACGAAAACAGAAAACGCGCAGCCGGGAATTTTTCTCGTGAGCTGGGTTGCGTTTCAACTGCTCAAGGAACAAGTTCCCAATTTGAAGTTTGAAGCGACCGCCGGTTTGTCGCTCGGCGAATTCACGGCGCTGACGGCGGCGGGCGCGATCAGTTTTGAGGACGGATTGAGTGTCGTCCGTGCGCGCGGAAAATTCATGCAGGAAGCTTGCGACGCGACGCGCGGCGGGATGGCTGCGGTCATCGGGCTGGACGAAATTCCGACGCGCGAAGTTTGCGCGGAAGCGGGAGTCGTTCTGGCTAACCTGAATTGTCCCGGACAACTGGTGATTTCCGGCGAAGCAGAAAAAATTTCCAGAGCCGTTGAACTGGCGAAAGCCAAAGGCGCGAAGCGCGCGATTCCATTGACGGTGGCTGGCGCGTATCATTCGCCGTTGATGGCGGGCGCGCAGCCGAAGCTGAAAAATGAACTGGCCAAAATAAAAATTGCTCCACCAATTGTTCCGGTGATTTCCAACGTGACGGCGCAGCCGCACAATTCACCGGCGGAAATTTCCGCGCGACTCGTCGAGCAGGTCACGTCGTCAGTGCTTTGGGAAAATGCGATGCGCTATTTGTTGGCTCAAGGTTTCACGCGATTCATCGAACTCGGACCAGGCGCGGCGTTGAGCGGATTCATGAAGCGCATTGATAAAACCGCGCAGATGCTGAACGTCACGGACGTGGCGAGTTTGGAAGCGACGGTCGGAGCGTTGAACCGTTGAATGGTTGCATCGTGAATCGTTTTGCGTTCCAATGTCGCCACCGATGCAACGATTCAACGATGTAACAAATTACTCTTTTTCAACATGAACCAGCTTGCCAATCAAATCGCCGTCGTCACCGGCGCGGGCCGCGGAATCGGTCGTGCCATCGCGTTGAAATTTGCCGCCGAGGGCGCGGACGTGGTCTGCGTTTCGCGTACGCATGAAAATTCCGAGAAGGTCGCGTCGGAAATCCGGGCGCTCGGTCGCAAGGCGTGGGCGTTCGCCGTGGATGTGGCGGATTCCGCCGCTGTCAGTGCCGCTGCTGAAAAAATTCTGGCCGACTGTGGCAAGGTGGACATTTTGGTGAACAATGCCGGCGTGACGCGCGACGGTCTGCTGATGCGGATGAGCGACGCGGATTGGGACACGGTGCTGGACACGAATCTCAAGGGTGCATTTCTGTTCACGAAGGCTTTTTCACGCGCGTTCGCGAAGCAGCGTTCGGGCCGCATCATCAACATTTCATCGGTCATCGGGCTCATCGGAAATCCTGGCCAGTGTAATTACGCGGCGAGCAAGGCGGGACTGTTCGGGTTCACGCAGTCGGTCGCGCGCGAATTCGCTTCGCGCGGCATCACGGCCAATTGCATCGCGCCGGGTTTCATCGAGACGGACATGACGTCGGAATTGAACGAGGAACTGAAGGCGAACATTTTGAAACAGATTCCGCTGGGCAAATTCGGTTCGGCGGATGACATCGCCGCCGCCGCACTATTTCTCGCAAGTCCTTCGGCGCGCTACATCACGGGTCAGGTTTTGACGGTGGACGGCGGGATGGTGATGTGAGCAGAATTTGGATTGCGCTGAAAATTTGATTTTCGTTTCAAAATTGAAACTTGACGATTTTTTAATTCATGGCATAGAACAGGGCAAATTATGGCTGACAAACCTATTGACCAACGGGTAAAGGACATCATCGTCGAACAATTGGGCGTAAAACCTGACCAGGTGACGCCCGAGGCGAAATTCATCGAGGACCTCGGCGCGGACTCGCTCGACACCGTCGAGTTGATCATGGCGCTGGAGGAGGAATTCGGCGTCGAAGTGCCGGACGAACAGGCCGAGAAGCTCCTGACTGTCGGCGACGTGATGAAATACATCGAGGACAACCAAAAATAGTTGCGACTTTCCGCACTTCGGGGCAGTTTGGCTGGACTAGCTCAAACTGCCCTTTTTATTTATGGCAAACAATTCAGACCGCCGCGTGGTCATCACCGGCCTCGGCGTCGTGACGCCGCTCGGACATCAACTGGACGTTTTCTGGAACAACCTCGTTTCCGGCCAGTGCGGCATTGACCGGATTTCCTTTTTCGACCCGGCGACGTTCGACACGCAGATCGCCGGCGAAGTGAAAAATTTCGATCCGTCGCCCGCATTTCCGTCGCCCAAGGAAGTCCGCCGCACCGACCGCTATTCGCAGTTCGGCGTTTTCGCCGGGCATCAGGCACTGCTCGATTCCGGCCTCGACCTCGAAAAAGAAAATCGCGACGAGATCGGCGTCATCATCGGCTCCGGCATCGGTGGCCTGCACACGACCGCCGAGCAACATAAAGTTCTCGTCGAGCGCGGCCCCGGCCGGCTTTCACCGTTCATGATCCCGATGCTCATCAGCAACATGGCTTCCGGTTTGTTCTCCATGTTCTTTAATTTGCGCGGCCCGAATTTCGCCACCTGCTCCGCCTGCGCGACCGCCAACCACGCCATCGGCGAAGCCTGGCGCGCCATCAAGATGGGCGACGCGTCGGTGATGTTCGCCGGCGGCGCGGAAGCAGCCATCGTGCCCGTCGGCATCGGCGGATTTTGCGCGATGAAAGCCATGAGCACCCGCAACGACGACCCCAAGCACGCCTCGCGCCCGTTCGACAAGGAACGCGACGGCTTCGTCATGGGCGAAGGCGCGGGCGTCGTGATGCTTGAGGAACTGGAGCACGCAAAAAAACGCGGCGCGAAAATTTATTGCGAAGTCGTCGGCTACGGCAACACCGCCGACGCCTACCACCTGACCTCGCCGTCACCCGAAGGCGAAGGCGCGGCGCGCTGCATGAAAATGGCCTTGAAGACCGGCGGGCTGAAAATAGAAGACGTGAGTTACATCAACGCCCACGGCACTTCCACGCCGCAGGGCGACCTTTGCGAAACGCAGGCCATCAAGACCGTTTTCGGCGGACACGCGAAAAAACTCGCCGTCAGTTCCACCAAGGGCGCGACCGGCCACATGCTCGGTGCGGCAGGCGCGGTCGAGATGACCGTGTGCGCGCTCGCCATCAAAAACGGCGTCGTCCCGCCGACCATCAATTACCAGACGCCCGACCCCGAATGCGATCTGGATTACGTTCCCAACACCGCGCGTGAAATGAAAGTCAACGCCATCATCAACAATTCCTTCGGCTTCGGCGGCCACAACGCGAGCATTGCGGCGAAAAAATTTGCTGATTAACATTTTGGCCGAAAATGAACTTTCTTTCGCTCATCGAAAACAAGCGCGAAGGAAAAATTCTCGCGCCGGAGCAGATTCAGAAATTCATCCGATTTTTTCCCAAAAATTGAGCTTCAACGGCTCGGCGCAAAGTTCATCCGTGCGCGCCACCAGGTTTTGGATGTGCGGCGTTTCGGCGTGCCTGTCGAGGTGCGCTTGAGTCGTCCAGTTTTCGTAGAACAAAAATTTCGACGGATCGTCCGGCGCGACATGCAGGTCATAGTTGATGCAGCCGTCTTCCTTGCGCGTCGGCGGAATCAGGCCGAGCAGCGTTTTGCGCAACTCGGCTTCCTTGCCGGGCCGCGCATGAAATGTGACGACGAGGGTGACTTGTTTGGCGTTCATAATTTTAATTCAGGGATTCTAAAATTTTCTCCGCCGCCGCGCGCGGATTTTCCGCCGCGTAAATCGGTCGGCCAATCACCAGCCAATTTGCTCCGGCGGTGATCGCTTCGAGCGGCGTGAGCGTGCGCTTCTGGTCGTCGGCCTTTTCCGCGCCGGTGCGGATGCCTGGCGTGACCAACTGGATGTGTGCGGGCAAAATTTTTCGCAGAATGGCAATTTCCAACGGAGAGCAAACCAGCCCGCGCAGGCCGGATTTCACCGCGAGCTGCGCGAGGCGCAAAACCTGTTTTTCCGTGTCCGCTTCGCAGCCAATTTCCGCAAGCGTTTCGTTGTTGGAACTCGTCAGCACGGTCACGCCGAGAACGAGCGGCGGCTGGTCGAGCGATTTTGCCGTGTCCTGCGCCGATTTTTCCGCCGCGCGCATCATTTCGAGTCCGCCGCTCGTGTGAACCGTGAGCATCTGTACGTCGAGCCGCACGGCGGAGGCGACGGCTTTGGCGACGGTGTTCGGGATGTCGTGAAATTTCAAATCGAGAAAAATGCTCGCACCTGTCGCGCGGATCTTTTTCACGATGTCCGGCCCGGCGCTCGTGAAAAGTTCGCCGCCAATCTTGAACGCGCCGATTGTCGGGGCAATTTGCTCCGCCAGTTTCAGCGCGGCTTCGGCGGTCGGCACGTCGAGCGCGGCGATGATGGGATTTTGTTTGGCCACGGCTGGACACAGATAAACACAGATTCCGGAAAAGTGCATCTGGGAATTTTGACTTTGCGGCGCGGTTCGCCTAGCCTGCCGCTGATGAAGATTGCCCGTCATACTGATGCGAATTTTGCCGCCAAGCTCCGTGAAATCACCACGGCTTCCAGCCTCTTTGACGCGGAGATTGAAAACCGCACGCGCGCCATCCTGCACGACGTTTATCTGCACGGCGACAATGCGCTCCTCGAACTCACGGAAAAATTCGACGGCGCGAAACTTTCCGCCGACCAACTCGCCGTGACGCAGGCGGAATTGCTCGCTGCTTCATTGAAGGCGGACGAATCACTCCGCGCGGCGGTTTTGGAAGCGGAAAAGAACATCGCCACATTTGCAAAAAAATCGTTGCGCAAAAACTGGCGGATGAAAAATTCGCACGGCGCAAGCGTCGGCGAAAAATTCGACCCGTTCCAGCGCGTCGGCATTTACATTCCCGGCGGCACGGCGCCGCTCGTTTCAACCGCGCTGATGACCATCACGCTCGCCAAGGTTGCCGGCTGCAAGGAAATCGTCGTCTGCACGCCGTGCGGCAGGGATGGCTCGATCAATTCCGCGCTGCTATTTGCGGCGCGCGCGGCCGGGGCGACGGAAATTTTTCGCGTCGGCGGCGCGCAGGCGATTGCGGCGATGGCCTATGGCACGAAGACGATCCGACGCGTGCAGAAAATTTTTGGTCCTGGAAACGCCTATGTCGTCACCGCCAAGCGCCTGCTTGTCGGCCACGTCGCGATTGATCTGCTGCCCGGACCGAGCGAAGTGCTGGTGCTTGCGGATGAAACGGCGAACCCCAAATTCGCCGCCGCCGATCTGCTGGCGCAGGCCGAGCACGGCTCCGGCCACGAGCGCGTCTGGCTCGTGACGGCCTCGGCAAAATTTTTGAAATCGGTCGAAAGTGAAATCGCGAAGCAGTTGCCGAAACTCGGGCGGCGCGAATTTATTTCTCGTGCGTTGCAAAACAACGGCTGGCTGATTCAGGTGAAATCGCTCGATGACGCGATTGCGCTGACAAATCAGCTCGCGCCGGAGCATTGCGAAGTGATGACGCGCAATCCGCGCAAAATTTCAGAGAAGATTTTGACGGCGGGCGCGATTTTCCTCGGCGCATTTTCGCCGACGGTTTTGGGCGATTACGTTGCCGGGCCGAGCCACACGCTGCCGACCGGCGGCGCGGGCGCGTCGTTTGCGGGTTTGACGGTTGACCAATTCCAGCGCCGCACGAGCGTCGTCGAATACAATCGCGCGTCGCTCAAGAAAGCGCTGAAGTCGGTGAAAAAATTTGCGGAAATTGAAGGTCTGGGCGCGCATGGACGTTCCGCTGAAATCCGTTCTGCAAAATGAGAAGCTCGAAAAAGTTGGTTCGCCCGCTCGTGCGCGAATTGCATCCCTATGTCTATGGCGAGCAGCCGAAAATCAAGGGGTTGATCAAGCTCAACACGAACGAGAATCCGTATCCGCCGTCGCCGCGCGTTTTGCGCGCGATAAAAAAGGCGGCGGACGGGCGGCTGCGCTTGTATCCGAGTCCGACGGCGCAATTGTTGCGCGAAAAACTGGCGAAGTTGCATCGGTGCAAGACGGACAACATCGTCGTCGGCAACGGCTCGGATGAATTGCTGGCGCTGGCGGTGCGTTGCTTCGTCGAACCAAAGCCGAATCCAAAACTCGCGGAAGCGACGGTGCAGTATTTCGCGCCGAGCTATTCGCTGTATCCGGTGCTGGCGGACATCCACGGTGCGCGGAGAAATCCTGTGCCGCTCAAATCGGATTTCAGCCTGCCAAGCGTCGCGGAATTGAAGCGCGGGAAAATTTGGAACTTCGACGTGGCGTTGACGTTTGTGACGACGCCGAATGCGCCGAGCGGTCGCGGCTACAAAACTTCGGAGCTGGAAAAACTTTGCCGTGCGCAAAAAGGCGTTGTGATTTTGGACGAGGCTTATGTGGATTTCGCCAATGAAAATGCGATGAAGCTGGCGCTGAAATTTCCGCACGTTCTCGTCGCGCGAACTTTTTCGAAGGCGTATTCGCTGTGCTTCCAGCGCGTCGGATATTTCGTCGGGCATCCAGAGCTCATCGCGGCGCTGGACAAAATCCGCGACAGCTACAATGTGAACGGCCTTGGCCAGATTGCCGCCGAGGCGACGCTGGGCGATCTGAAATACTACCGCGCGAATTTCAAAAAAATCACCGCGACGCGCGAATGGTTGAGCCGCGAATTGACGAGGCTCGGCTTCCGCGTTTTGCCAAGCCGGACGAATTTCATCCTCGCGCAGCCGCCGAAATTCGAGGCTCACGAATGGCAGCAAAAATTGCGCGAGCGGAAAATCCTCGTCCGCTGGTTCAATTTTCCGGAAGTGAAAATTTTTCTGCGCATCACCATAGGCACGCAGGCGGAGGTGGAAATTTTGGCCAAAGCGGCGCGGAAAATTTTACTCGGTTGACCCCGCCCGGCCGAAAACCTTTTCTTTGCCGCGCGCGTGGTTTTCTGCTAAAAGCCGCGTGTGTATTTGGAATTTTACGGGTTGAAGCAGGCGCCGTTCGACATCACGCCGAACCCGCGCTTTCTTTTCCACAGCACGAAGCATCGCGAGGCGTTTAACCATCTTCTTTACGGCATCCGCGAGCGTAAGGGCTTTGTCCAGCTCACCGGCGAGATTGGCGCGGGCAAGACAACGCTTTGCCGCGCGTTGCTGGAGCAGCTTGATTCGCGCTTTTCCACGGCGCTGATCTTGAATCCGGTCTTGAGCTCGGACGAATTGATGAAGGCCATCGCGACGGAGTTCGGCATGGAAGTAAAAAAGCGCGATCGCCTGGAGACCATAGCGGCCATCGGCGAATTTCTTCTCAAACAAATCGAGCAGGGCAAGGAAACGGTCTTGATCATTGACGAGGCGCAAAATCTGACGGAAGACCTGCTCGAACAAGTCCGGTTGATCTCGAACATCGAGACCGACGACCGCAAGCTGCTGCAGATTGTTTTGATGGGCCAGCCGGAATTGCGCGACCGTCTGAACAGCCCGCGATTGAAGCAGTTGCGCCAGCGTATCACGGTGCGGTATCATCTCGCCGCGCTCACGCGCTTTGAGATGGGCCAATACATCCAGCATCGGTTGCAGGTTTCCGGCGCGAAAGGCGTGCCATTTTTCACGCAGCCGGCGATCTGGCGCATCTTCAATTACAGCAAAGGCATCCCGCGCCTCGTGAACGCCGTCTGCGACAAGGCGTTGCTCGCGGGTTTTGTCGAGCACAGCGACCGCATCACCTACCGCATGGTGCGCCGCGCCATCCGCGAACTGGAAGGGAACATCAACGCATGAGCCTCATCAACGACGCCCTCAAACGCGCGCGGGAATCGCAGCAAAAAAATTCGCCGCACAACGCGTCGCCGTTGACGCCGGCCGAACGCGAATCCCAGTCCGCCATGAACCGGTTTTTGCCGTGGCTGATCATCCTTTTGATCATCTTCGCGTGCTTTTTCATCGGGCTGGCCATGGCCAATCACACAGTCACAAAAATCGTGGTCGCGCCCGACATTTCCGCGACGCAACAAGTCGAGTCGGTGCCCGAGCCTGTCCTGCCGCCGCCCGCCGTAATCGGCGCGGCGGCCATCACCAACAACCTGCCGAAGCCGACGCGCGTGCAAGGCATCGGCTATGACCCGGTGCATCCGTGGGCGATCATCGACGGCCACACGGTCTATCCCGGCGACAAGGTCGACGGGATGCGTGTGACGGCGATTTCGCGCGACTCCATCACGCTCGCGGGCAACGGCCAGACCAACACGCTCATCCTCGGCCAGCAATAAACCCGCGCCAGATTCCGCGTGCGACTCCTCCAAAAAAAAATCGCCGGATCTCCCGCCATCGCGCGCGCCGCGCCGTTCCTGATTTTTCTCGCGCTCACCGTCTGTCAGGGACAATTCGGCGCGTCCTCGGCCTACTGGTTTTATTTTGCGAAAACAGTTGTCGGTGCGTGGCTGTTCTGGGAAATGCGGCCGTTCGTCTTGGAAATGCGCTGGGCGTTCAGCTGGGAGGCAATTGCCGTCGGCGTCGGAATTTTTGTGGTTTGGGTTGGCGTTTCCGGCGAATGGACGACGCAAAATTCACTCTGGAGCAAATTTGGATTGAGCCATCCGCAAAATTCTCCGGTTTGGAATCCATATTTGCAGTTCAGCCAAAATTCCGCGCTGGCGTGGTTTTTTGTTTTGACGCGGATTCTTGGTTCGACGTTTGTCGTCCCGCCGCTTGAAGAGGTTTTCTACCGCTCGTTTGTGTATCGCTACATCGCCAACCAGAATTTTCTCTCCGTGCCGCTGAATAAATTCCTGCCGCTTCCATTTTTTGCGACGGCAATCATTTTTGGATTTTCCCACAACGAGTGGCTTGCGGGAATTTTATGCGGCGCGGCCTATCAATGGCTCGTCCTCCGCAAGAACCGCCTCGGCGACGCGATGACGGCGCACGCGATCACCAATTTTCTGCTGGGCGTGTGGATTGTCTGGAAGCACGCGTGGAATTTCTGGTGAGAAGCAGCGAAGGCATCCCGCCGGTTACACCGCTAAACTCCCAGGCGAAAAGGTGCCACGCTACCTCACTTCGCCTCGACGCTGATGCCGTTGCGTTCGAGTGTGCTGCCTTCGTCATTGGCCAGATTGGCGAGATCTTCGTTGTAATTGGCAAGCGCGCGGATTTCCGCTGCGCGATCGGCGGTGAGCGTGTTCTGAAGCTGCAGGACGGTGAAGGTGGTACTTTTGCCGACGTTGTATTTCTTCTGCTCGGCATCGAGCGCGGCTTCCGCGTAAGTGCGCGCCGAGCGTGTCGCGTTGACGCTTTGATAATCGGACTGTGCCTGTTTCACGTCATTGTCAATCTGCACCATGATCGTCTGTTCCAATTGTTTCAACTTCAGCAGCAGCTGTGCTTCGATGGCTTTGTCGGATTTGTATTGGTTGCGCGGGCCGAGGTTGCCGAGCGGAATCGTAAGCTGGGCGCCGTAGCTGTAAAACGGTGCGTTGCCTTCGTTGAACTGGCCAAGAGTCCCGCTGAATTCCTTCGACGCGCCGTTGAAACCATAAGTGCCTATCAAATCGAGTTCGGGATAGATTTGATTGCGGTCAAATTTCAACTGAATGCCCTGCTTCTCCACGTTGAGCCGCGACTGCAAAAGGTCGGGACGCTCGGTCATGCCTTTGCCCCAGCTGTCCTGCAGATCGAACAGCTGCAACGGCGCTTCGAGCCTCACCGTCGGCTGGATGTCCGTGTCATGCCATTGCGAATAAGCGTCGGTGATCAGATTCTTCAAGGTGTTTTGATCCTTGTTCAATGTGCTTTGCGCCGCGATCAAATTAGCCTGGCTTTGTGCTACCTGCGCCTGGTCCTGTTGCACGTCCAGTTGCGCCAGCGTCCCGATCTGCACGCGCTGGTTGTCCTGGTCCAACTGCGTCTGCGCGAGGTTCAGCGCCTCCTGCTGCACCTTGACGCTTTCCTGCGCGTAAATCAGTTCGTCATAGGCATTCTCGACGGCGGTGATGGTCGTGATGAATTGCTGCCGCAAACTTTGCTCGGAGAATTTCAGTTGGATTTTATCGACGCGGATTGTCAGCCGCGTTTTATCAATCCAAAAATTTTTCAACAGTGGCTGCGTCAGCGTAACGCCAATCGAGCCGCTGGTTGATTCAGCTGAATCCGGGCCGGGCTCGAACCTTTGATCTGCCGCGTTGCCGCTGAAATCATATTGCAAGCCCCACGGTGCTGTGCCGCCGATGTCGGAATTAAAGCTGTCCGATCTGGTCGTGGTTGTCGGGGTCTGATTTGTCGTGGCTACGTTGAAACTATGCTTGCCGGAAAAATTAAATATCGGGTCGTAGCCACTGTAATCTGCGCGGAGGTTGTAGAGCGAGGCCTGCGGATCAAAGCGCTCAATCTGCACGTCGGAGTTGTGCGACAACGCCATCTGGATGCAATCTTGCAATGACATTTCGCGCGCCGCCACATTCAGGTTCGTCTGCGCGGTCGTCGTAAAAACGGCCGCGAAAAAAACTGAAACAACGCTGAAAATTTTCATTATGTTGCGATTTTGCGGCTTTTGCTGCGATTCGTCAAACTTAAGACGCCGCCAAATGTACCGAGGTAACCAATTAGTTAATTACGCCCGCGCCTGTGAAATAAACTCCGCTACGCGCCCGAAGTTGCGCCGGATTTACTTCGCAGTTGCCGCTGGAACATTTTCGATTTTCGCGTTGATTTCGAGAAAATTGAGGACCTTCTCATGCGCGATCTGGTCGTAAAGCTCGTTGATGCCATTGCGCTTCTGCAAATCCTTGATGAACTTGTCCGGCGGAATCTGATACGCCGCCGCGAGCGACTGCACACGTTGCAAAACCTCCTCCTGCGTGACCTGGATTTTTTCCTGCTCCGCGATGTGCTGCACCAAAAACGCCAGCTTCACGCGCTCCTTCGCGCTGCGCGCCGCCGCCGTGTAAATCTCCTCTTTCTGCTTCTCGATCAGTTCGCGCGGTACGCCGCGCTTGGAATTTTCCTGTACGATATTGTAGACGACATTCTTCGTCTCGTGCGCGACGGCGGTTTCCGGCAGCTCAAAATTCGCGCCGACGAGCAGCGCGTCAATGATTTGTTTGCGGACGGCATTGGCCTGCGAATGTTTCAACTCATTTTCCAAATCCACGCGCACGCCCGCGCGGAGCTTCTCCAGATTTTCCGCGCCGTATTTTTTTGCAAGCTCATCGTCAACCGGCGGCAAAACTTTTTCCTTCACTTCAACAATTTCAACTTCAAAAACACCTTTTTTCCCCGCGAGTTCCTTCGTCACGAAATCAGCGGGAAAATCCACGTTGACCGTCCGCTTGTCGCCCGCCTTTGCGCCGATGAGTTGTTCGGCAAAACCGGCGATGAACGTGTTCGGCGCGATGTCCACCCAGAAATTTTTCTGCTCCGTCAAACCCTTCGCCGTCGGCGCGGTTTCGGTGATCGGCTTTCCGTCGCAAGTGCCGGTGTAATTCACGACCGCGACGTCGCCCATCTTCAGTTCGCGCGCGACCGTCTCGAATTTCACATGCTGCTGCGCGAGCAATCCCAGCGCGTGCTCAACGTCCTCGTCCGTGACGGACTTGGTTTCGCGCTTGACCGTCAGGCCCTTGTATTGCGGCAGTTGAAATTCCGGCGCGGTCTCGATTGTTGCGGCGAACTGCAAAATCTGTCCGCGGCCGAACTGGATCTCCTCGATGTCCGGATAGCCGATGACGTGCAGCTTTTTTTCATCGAGCGCCTTGCGGTAATTGTCGCCGATGAGCCGGCGCTTGGCCTCGTCCTTGATGTCGGCCTCGTATTTTTTGACGACCATGTCGCGCGGCGCCTTGCCGGGCCGGAAGCCGGGCAGCGCGGCCTGCTTCTGATAATCCTTCGTGATGGAATCGAAAATTTCGTCCACGGACTTCGCGTCCACTTCCACCCGCAGCAATTTTTTGCACGGAGCCAGATTTTCAACGGTGATATTCACAATAATTCTCGTTTGACGAGCCGCGCAAGGTAACTGAAGCGCGCCGATTCCGTCAACGGTTTTGACGGCGTGGTTTTACATATGGAACCAGTTATATTGGCTGAAAAAAACCTGCCAGTCGCTGCCGATTTCCGAAACCAGCATGAACAAAATTATTCCGAACAGCGCGAGCGGGCGAATCCATTGATTTTTTATGCGGACCAGCGCGCGCTCGAGTCCGTAAACGTAGATTATCATGAATGGGATCAACGCGCCGAGCATCAACCGACCGGATGTAAAATATGGATGCTCGCGCGACGGATAAAAGCAGTCGTGAAAGTCGTAGATGATGGAGAGAAACCCAAGAAACACGATGACCGCGATGAAGCTCGCGAAGCCTAACCAGAGAGCGTGCCGTTGCGATTGAGTGGTCGTGCCAGATCGCGGGCGAAGACCAGCCAGCGCCAGAACGACGAAGACGACTGACGAAATGGCGTAAATTGCATCTACGGCCGGCGACGTCAGCGGTTGTAGGTGCCAGAGAAATTCTCCCTGCCAGAACGTCGCTATGAGCGTGGAAATGAACGTCCAAAAACCATGTGGTGTGAAAATAGGATGAAGCCACCATTCGATGAATGGTTTGTGTGTCCAGCCCAGATATTGAATCTTGGCCGCCGTGCCCGTGAAATCGCCGAAGTTGTATTTGCACCATGCCAACCAACTAGCCATCGGAAGCGCCGCGCACAATGCGAGCGCCAGCAGTGCTGGAAATGCCGCGCGCAATTTTCCGGCCCGGGCCAGTCGCCGGACTTTGAGCAAAATGAAAAATGCCGCCACAACCAGCAGCGGCAAGTTGCTGATTTTTGTCAGAAATGTCGCCGCCATGGCCAGGCCGGTTGCGATTCCAAGACGGATGCCTGGCATTTCCATGCGATCTAGTTTGATCAGCAAAATGAATACCACGCCAAAACATACTGGTGACGGGACATCATTTTGAATCGAATAGAACGCGGTCTGCGGAAGGAACGCCAGCATGGCTGGAACACCCAATTGCAAAAATTTTTCTCCGGGAAAAACCAGCCGTGTCGCCACATATCCCAGCCACACCAGCGCGCTGACAAAAACCAGATTCAGAAATCGAAGCCAATACAGCAAAGATCCGTTATGAAACCCGCAAAGCTTTCCCGCGTGCCACCATAAACCCGCCAGCGTGTAGTAAAGAGGCGGCTGCGAACCTTCATGGTTTGGATCATTCCACAGCGTCTTTCTGGCCGACAACACGGAAACGGCCTTGTCGACGGGCCAAGTCCACATGGGCGGTGGAAACGGCTGGCCGGGAGGAGGAGACCAGAGATATTCCTCAGAGGCATAAAGGACATAATAATTCATTGTCTCGTCCGACGACGGCTCGAGCGCACGCGGAAAATGGCCGTGTGAATATTTCACCACCAGATCGAAATGCGCTTCTTCATCCACGTTGTTAAAAAATGGGAAAGCGGCCGAAAAGATGAAGACGTGAATGGCGGCGAACAGGCATAGCAGCAAAATCCATTTGCTTTCGTTCAGTTCCGGTTGCGCCATGACAACGGTTTATTATCAAAACAGATTACCGCCGGAAAGAACACAAATTCAGACTCAAGCCTTGAGCGTCTTAATTTTGGGCTGGCCGAAAGGATTTAATGGCGTGAGCCGGACATATCCGCTTTGATATTTGCGAATGAAGCAGACGTTGTTCATCACCGGCACGGACACCGGCGTCGGCAAAACCGTGCTGACCGTTTTGCTGACGCAATTCCTGCGCGAGCGCGGCGTCAAAGCGGCGGCGCTCAAGCCGATTTGTTCCGGAAGCCGCCACGATGCGCGGAAAATTTTTGCGGCGATGAACGGCGCGCTCACGCTCGACGAAATCAATCCATGGCATTTCCGCGCCCCGATTGCGCCGCTACTCGCCGCGCGTAAAGAAAACAAGCGCGTGAATTTGCCGCAAGTCCTCACGCACGCACGCACGATGCAAAAGCGGTTTGACGTTTTGTTGATTGAAGGCGCGGGCGGCTTGTTGAGCCCGCTCGGCGAAAATTTCGATTCGTGCGATTTGATTTTGGCGTTGCGCGCAACTCCGATCATCGTCGCGCAAAATAAATTGGGTGCGGTGAACCAGATTTTACTCACGCTGGAAGCGTTGCCCAAAAATTTGCGGGCGAAAGCGTGCGTCGTTTTGATGTCGCAGCCAAAACCGGACGCTTCAGCCAAAGCCAACGCAAAATTGCTCGCGGAATTTTCAAGCGCGAAGATTTTTTCGTTGCCGTGGCTGGGCAAAAATGTTTCAGGGGCGAGAACCCTGGAAACTCGGGCGGTGAAAAGGACGCTTGGAGCGCTGGCGCAAATTTAATTTTTCACCGGCGTGTTGGTGGCCAGAAACGATTCGCGCCAGGGCTGGTGGTTTTTGTAAAGTTCCAGCCGTTGTTGGAGCGGTTCGAGGTTTTTCACTTTGGCGGCGGTCGCGAGTTCGATCTCTCTTTGCACCACTTCGACGGCGTTGGTGAAGTCGCCGGTCTCGGCGCAGGCCATGCCCAGCGCGTCGAGGGCAAACGGTTGCGTGCCGCCGGTGATGACGTTGGCCTTGATGGCGAGGATAAGCGCGGTTTTTCCGTCGCGGATTTCAGAATTTTCATCGGCGGCGAGTACCTGGGCGTCGCAGGTCAGGATTTGAGAGTTGTCGGGATCAAGCCGTAATGCTGCGCGGAACTGTTCAATCGCATCGGCGTCGCGGCCTTGTTTGAGGAAGACCTTGGCCATGTCAAAATGCGGCGGTGCGTAGGCGGGGTCAAGTTGCGCGGCATTGGTCAATTCGTCCAGGGCTTCGTCAAAACGGCCAAGTTCGGTGAGGGTTTCGCCGACGGCACAATGCAGGAGCGGCATTTTGGGTTCCAGCCAGAGGGCTTCGAGATATTCAGCGAGCGCTTCCTGCGGATGACCCTTTTCGTCGAGAATGTTGGCCATGTTGCTGTGGATTTCATAGCGGCCGGTTTCGAGCCGATTGGCCTCGTGATAATACACCAGCGCTTCGTCAAAGCGGCCTTGCACATGCAGCGCGGCACCGAGCCCCATGAGCGCAATGGCATTGTTTTTTGTCACGGCGATGGCGTGGCGGAAAAGGGATTCGCTGTCGCGCCAGCAGCTCAATTGTCTTTCTGTCAAAAACAGGCATGCGCCCAGGATCAAGATGGATGCGGCGGGCAGAATCATTTTCGGGAATTGGAATCGTTTGGCCAGATCACGGGCGCCGAACGCGAGCGCGATGAAAATTCCGATGAGGGGAAAATAAGTGTAACGGTCGGCCAGCGCCGCGCTGCCGACCTGCACGAGGCCGATGACGGGCACGAGCGTGCCCAAAAACCAGAGCCAGCCCATCAGCAGATAAGGGCTGCGTTTGCGTGCGAGCCAGGCGGCGGCGGAAATAAAAATCAAAACCGCAGCGGCGGCGGTAACGGCAATCCCGGAAATTTCCTTCAGCAGCGGATAAATGACGGCGAGGTGCGCTGGCCAAACCGTTTTCAGAAGATACGACGGGTAGGCGACGAGCATGTTTTCCAGACGGTAGCTCAACGGAACTTTTTCAAGCGGAGCGACTGCCGCGACGCCGCGTTGGGCGAGAAAGGTGACGATGCAGGAAATGGCGGTGAGCGCGAAGAAGGGAATCTTCTCGATGAACAATCGTTGAACCGTTGAACCGCTGAACCGTTGCATCGGCCAGAAGTCGAGCAACAGCATCACGAAGGGCAGCGTGACGAGCATCGGTTTGGACATGAGGCCGAGCGCAAAGAAAAACAGCGCGAGCCAGAAACTGCGGTGGCAATTTTCCCTGACATATTTCGTGTAGGCCAAAAGCGTCAGCAGCGCGAAGAACGTGCTTAAGACGTCCTTGCGTTCGGCAATCCAGGCGACGGATTCGACATGCAGCGGATGCCACGCGAAGAGCGCGGCGATGAACGCCGAAGGCCAGAGTGAATTTGTCAAACGCAGCAGAAGCACAAAAAGCAAAAGCACGTTTGCCGCGTGGAAAAGTGCGTTGACGAAATGGAACGCGCCGGCGTTGAGGCCGAAGAGTTCGTCGTCAAGCATGAGCGAGAGCCATGTGACTGGATGCCAGTTGCCCGCATGAAAACTGGTGAACGCCCACTGGATTCCTGCCCAGGTCAGGCCGCTTTTGACGAAGCTGTTTTCAGTGACGTAATCGGTATCGTCGTAATTCACGAAGTCGTGCGTTCCCACCGGCAGATAAACCACCAGTGTGACGAGCGCGAGCAGCAGGGCTATCAAGCGCGGACGCGACATCCGGAAACGTTGTTCGGATTCCAATGTTGAGGCAAGCAAAGAGAAAGCCGGTGAAATCAGTTTCCCACGGGCGCGTTGGTGGCCAGAAACGATTCACGCCACGGCTGGTGGTTTTTGTAAAGCTCCAATCTCTTTTGCAGCGGTTCGAGGCCTTTCAGTTTTGCTGCGTTGGCGAGGTCGAGCGCGCGCTGGGTTGCGTCCATCGCATTGGTGAAATCACCGGTCTCGGCGCAGGCCATGCCGAGCGCGTCAAGCATTTGGGGTTGCGTGCCACCGGTGATGACGTTGGCTTTGACGGCGAGGACGAGCGCGCTTTTTCCGTCGCGGATTTTGGAATTTTCATCGGCGGCGAGCACATGTGCGGCATAGGCGAGAATTTGGAAATTTTCCGGGTCGAGCCGCAACGCTGCGCGCAACTGTTCAATCGCCTCGGTGTCACGGCCCTTTTTAAGGAGCGTCGCGCCCATTTGAAAATGCGGCGAAGGGTCGGCGGGATCAAGCCGCGCGGCCTCGGAAAATTCGGCCATGGCTTCGTCGAAATTGCCGAGTCCGGCGAGCGTAATGCCGAGTCCAGTGTGCAGGAATGATGATTTTGGATCCAGCCGCACGACCTCGCGCTGTTCGGGCAGGGCTTCTCCGGGCTGGCCCAGTTTATCGAGCAGGTTGCCGATGTTGTAATGCGCCTGGATATTTTCGGGCGAGATGCGCGCGGCTTCGCGGTAATGGGCAAGTGCTTCCGTTTGGCGGCCTTGCTGTTCGAGCGCGACGCCAAGGTCAATCTCGGCAGCGGCGTTGTCGCGGGTCACGGCGATGGCGTGGGTGAAAAGCGATTCGCTGTCGCGCCAGCAGCTCAATTGTCTTTCTGTCAAAGATAGGCAAGCGCCGAGGATCAAAACGGACGCGGCTGGCAAAATGATTTTCGGAAATTGGAATCGTTCCGCCAGATCGCGAACGCCGAAGACGGCGGCGATGAAGATTCCGATGAGCGGAAAATAAGTGTAACGGTCTGCCAGCGCCGCGCTGCCGACCTGCACGAGGCCGATGACGGGCACGAGCGTGCCCAAAAACCAGAGCCAGCCGACGAGCAGATAGGGACCAGTCCTGCATCCGCGCCAGGCGATCCAGGAAACGAGAAGCAGCACGGGGGCGGAAGTCGCCGCCGCCGCGTGAATCCAAGACAAATGATTCGGCAGCGGATAAATGACGGCCAGATCAAATGGCCAGACGGTTTTCAGAAGATAACGCCCGTAGGAAATGATCGCATTTTCAAAACGCAAGTTAATCGGAAATTGTTCCAGTGTCATGACGGCTTCGCCGTGGCGTTGCGCCAGAAAGGTGACGATGCAGGAAATGGCCGAGAGCGCGAAGAAGGGAATCTTCTCGATGAACAATCGTTGAACCGTTGAACCGTTGAACCGTTGAACCGGCCAAAAGTCGAGCAACAGCATCACAAACGGCAGCGTGACGAGCATCGGTTTGGACATGAGGCCGAGCGCGAAGAAAATGAGCGCGAGCCAGAAACTGCGGTGGCAATTTTCCATGGCATATTTTGCGTAGGCCAAAAGCGTCAGCAGGGCGAAAAAGGTGCTTAAGACGTCCTTGCGTTCGGCAATCCACGCGACGGATTCGACGTGCAGCGGATGCCACGCGAACAAGGCGGCGATGAACGCCGCCGGCCACAACGCGCCGGCCAGCCGCCACAACAAAACAAAAAGCAGGACTGTGTTCGCCGCGTGGAAGAGCACATTGACGAAGTGGAACGCGCCGGCGTTGATGCCGAACAATTCGTCGTCAAGCATGAGCGAGAGCCATGTCAGCGGATGCCAGTTGCCGCCATGTCCCGTGGTGAACGCCCACTGGATTCCAGTCCACGTCAGGCCTTTTTGCACGACTGGATTTTCCGTGACATAAGTCTGATCATCATAATTCACAAAGCCGTCGCGTACCACCGGCAGGTAAGCCAGCAGCGTGACGAGCGCGAGCAGCAGGGCGATGAAGCGCGGACGTGACATCGCCCATTTTGTAAGCGATTTTTACGGCGCGGACAAAGTTTGTTTTTTCACCAAAAATTCATTGCATTTTTTCCGTGAAGGTTGGAAATTGTCGGCTAGGATAATTCTGCGCTTGGCCGCAACCTCGGTTCCTCACGACCAAGTAAATTGTCAGCATGATGAACGGATACTTTTCTGTTGTCGTGGGGGCCGCTTCCAATCAGGCGGAACTCATCTACGTTTGGAGGCAGGCGACGCCCGAAGCCAAGGCGATCATCGCCTGCCTCATCATCTTTTCCATCATCGCGTGGTCGGTCATGGTCTCGAAGGCCATCCAGATGCGCCGCGCGCGGAAATTGAACCATTATTTCAACGAGGAATTTCACGCGCAAAAGAACGTGCTCGATCTTTTCGACCGCAAACTGCAGGTCGAGGGCTGCCCGCTCTACGAAGTTTATCAGGCCGGTTGCGTGCAGCTCGACGCGCGGTTGCGTGGGCCGAGCGGCGAACGGCGCAAGCAGCAGGTCACGCTCAAAAACATGGAGCACGTCAAGCGCGCGCTCGAAAATGTCGTCGCGCAGGAATCGTTGAAACTGGAATCCGGTTTGATTCTGCTCGCCATCGCCGTGAGCGGTGCGCCGTTCATCGGATTGCTAGGAACGGTCTGGGGCGTGATGAGCACGTTCGCCGGCATCGCGCAATCGCCGCAAGGCCAGGCGACGATGGCGGCGATGGCTCCCGGCGTGAGCGCCGCGCTCATCACGACCGTCGCCGGACTGCTCGTGGCGATCCCCTCGATGTTCAGCTACAACTGGCTCGTGCATAATCTCCGCGTGTTCACCGTCGGCCTCGACAATTTCGCACAGGAACTCGTTTCCAAGATGGAAACGGAATTTCTCGCGGACGAATAATTATTACGATGAGACGATTTTCACAACGCAGTCACATGGTGACGTTGAGCGAAATCAACATCACGCCGCTTTTGGACTTGGCGTTCGTGCTGCTCATCATCTTCGTCATCACCACGCCTTTGCTAGAACAAAGCATCAACCTCAAGCTGCCGCAGGGCGGCACGCCGGATAGAAAAATTGACCCGCGCAATGTCCGCACCGTCGAAGTCACCACGACCGGGGTTTACACGCTCGACAAACAGCGGCTGGGGCTCGACCAGCTCATTTCGAAAGTCACGGCGGATTTTCGCGGCAATCCGAACCTGATCGTTTACATCCGCGCGGAAAAAACGAGCCCGTATGAAAACGTCGCCGCCGTGATTGACGGCTGCCAGAAAAACGGCATCACGCGTTATTCATTGCGAACCGACCCGGCGACGAAATGAACCGGCTTCAAAAAAAATGCGTCATCGCCACGGCGGGCTTTCACCTGCTGCTGCTCGTTATTTTGTTCGTCGGCCCGGCGTTTTTTAATTCGAAGCCGAAAGTCGACGACTCGCAGGTGCTCGACGTGATTCCGGCCAACCTGATTGACGCGGCGTTCAACAGCGGCGTCAAAAACGCCACGCCGCCCGCGCCGGCTCCGGTTGTCGCTCCGCCGCAACCTCCCGTGCCACAACCAATGGTTCAACCTGCACCTGCGCCGACTCCGACATTGACGGAACGACTGGAAAAATTTTTCAAATCCGAACCGGTCAAACCGGCGCCGAACACGCCGAAAATAAATTTGCAGCTTGTGACGCGTACAACGCCGAAAAATTCCACGCCCGACAATTCGCAAAGGCAGGCGCGTGCTATCAGGAACGCATTGAAAACTTTGAAAAGCAACCTGACGGCGGGCACGACGGTTGACGTGCCCGGCGACAGCAGCGCGGCTTACGCAAACTACGGCGACGTTGTCGTGAGTGTTTATCACAGCGCCTGGATTTCGCCGGACGACATGGCCAGCGACAACGCGATAGTAAAAATTTCCGTGACCATCGCCAGTGACGGCACGGTCATCAACGCGCGCATCATTACGCCGTCCGGCGACGCGAACGTGGATGCCGCCGTGCAACGAATGTTGAACCGCGTCACGTTCATTGCTCCATTTCCAGATGGCGCGACGGAAAAAGAGCGGCCTTACACCATCAATTTCAACGCCACACGAACGACTGAATGAAAAAAAATATTCTGCAACTCATCAAAATTTGCCTGTCGGTTTTTATTTTTGCGGTTGGGCTCAATTTTGCCAATGGTCAGGATCAAAACCCATTGAACATGACCGAGCAGGTCAAAGTTCTCGGCAACACCAAGCCCATCCCTGTTTCGCTTGACGGCTTCAGCGGCGAAATTGCAGACGTTTTGAAATTCGATCTTTACGTCCAAGGATTTTCATTTGTCACGCCCGACGCGGCCCAATACCAGATCAGCGGGAGCAATTCGGGCAACGTCACCGGTAGCGTCACCGACAAATTTGCGCGGAAAATGATTTTGTCGCGCAGTTATACCGGCGCGAGTCTGCGGCGGCAGGCGCACGCGTTCGCGGACGACATCGTTCTCGCCATCACCGGCAAAAAAGGGATCGCGCAGACAAAAACCGCGTTCAAGGCGCAAAGTGAAAACGGCAACGGCGAGATTTACGTCGCCGATTTCGACGGCCACAACGCGCAGGCCGTCACGCATGATGGCACTATTGTTGCCGCGCCCGCTTGGTGGCCCAGACGGCTCGCGCTGTTTTACACGTCGTATCAGCCGGGCAACCCGGATATTTTTTATCATAATCTTTCGACCGGCCGGCGCAGCGTCGTCGCGGGATTTTCCGGATTGAACACGGCGGCGGCGGTTTCGCCGGACGGCTCGAAGCTGGCGATGATTTTGGATCGGAGCGGCAGCCCGAACGTCTGGGTGTGCAGCGCGGACGGCACAAATTTCAAGCGGTTGACCACGACGACCGAGGATTCGTCGCCGTGCTGGTCGCCGGACGGGCAAAGGATTTGTTTCGCGACGAAAATAAACGAACGCCGCGTGCTCGCCAAAGTTCCGGCTGGCGGCGGCGAGGTTCAGCGGATTTCGACTGCGGGCGTTTCCAATCCGACGGATCCGGACTGGTCGCCGGACGGCAAATGGATCGCGTTCACGTCGCAGATGGGCGACTTCAACATCTGCGTCATGCCTGCGGCGGGCGGCAATCCCACGGTGCTGGTCGCGGGAGAACATCCGTCGTGGTCGCCGAACTCGCGGACGCTGGTTTTCAACCACGCGGTCGGCTACCGTCAGGTGTTGTCTGTGCTTGACGTGTTCACGAAACAAGTCAAGGATATTGACCGAATTTCGGGAAGCGATTCCCAACCCGCCTGGGCGAGATGATTTTGTCTTGGCAAAAATTTAACCAAAAATTAACCGAAGGAAAAAAATGAAGACGATGAAATTGATTTACCCGCTCGCGCTGGCGATTGCGCTGGCGTCCACCGGCTGTCACAGCCACAAACCCGGCATCGTCACGCCGCTGCCCGGATCAAATCCGGGCGAAGTCGGCGGCGACAACGGCGCAGGCACTGTGCCGCCCGGAACTGCGGTGAATCCTGATAATGATGCCAACGGCACAAATAATCAGATTGCGACAACCAGCATGGATGAGTTTGAGAACATGGCGATGGATCGCGCAGCACTCGCGGCGAACACCGTCCATTTCGCCTACGACAGCGCTGCCGTGAAAAAATCCGAGAAGGCGAATCTTCAGGCCGTCGCCGCCGCGTTGAGTTCCGATGCGAGCGCGAAGCTGCTCATCGAAGGCCATTGCGACGAGCGAGGCACGGAGGAATACAACCGCTCGCTTGGCGAACGTCGCGCTCTGGCGTTGCGTGAGGCTCTGGCGAAAATGGGCGTTGACCCGTCGCGCGTCCGTACCATCAGCTATGGCAAGGATCGTCCCGCCGATCCCGGCCACGACGAAGCCGCGTGGGCGAAAAACCGCCGCGGCGAATTCGTGCTGCTCCATCCCAAGGCGCAGTCGTAATCGCGCGAAAAACTTTCAGATCGTTTCAAGGGCTGCGTTCAAGCGCAGCCCTTTCTGTTTTTGTTGTGGTAAGATTTTTTGATTCTGAAAATTCCGTGAATTCTGTCTTTAGCTTTCGACTCTCGACGTTCGACCAATCACTGCCGCTCATATTCGCCCTTGCTGACTTTTTTGAGAACGGTGAACCCGGCTTTTTTCGCGTCCGTGATGGAGAGCGGCTTGAGCTTGTGCGGCGAACTGAAGCTGGAAAAGATTTTGCGCACCGGCTTCTTGCACGCGGGACAATTCGTGAGCGGCCTGGCCGAGAGCGGACGGTTCAAGGTGAATTTCCCGCCGCAGACCTTGCACTCGCCTTCGCACAGTTCGTATTCGTATAACGGCATCGTTACTTTTTCAAAAATGCGCTGAACAAATCTATCGGCAGCGGCAGGAACGTGGTCGTGTTGTGCTCGCTCGCCATTTCGCGCATGGTCTGGAGATAGCGCAGTTGCAGCGCGATCGGCTCCTTCGCGATCAACGCGGCGGCCTGCACCATTTTTTCGGCGGCCTGAAATTCGCCTTCGGCGTTCACGACCTTCGCGCGGCGTTCGCGTTCGGCCTCGGCCTGTTTGGCCATCGCGCGCTTCATGCTGTCGGGCAATGAAACTTCCTTCGTCTCGACGCTCGTGACTTTGATGCCCCACGGCTCGGTCTGCTTGTCAATGATCTCCTGCAACTTCTGGTTGATGACATCGCGTTGCGAAAGCAGTTCGTCGAGCGCGGATTGTCCGAGCACGCTGCGCAATGTCGTCTGCGCGATGAGCGAGGTCGCCTTCCAATAATTTTCCACTTTGACGACCGCCGCGTTCGGGTCCACGACGCGGAAATAAATCACCGCGTCCACCGTTGCCGGCACGTTGTCGCGCGTCATGATTTCCTGTTTCGGCACGTCAATCGTCACGACGCGCAGATCCATCCGCACCATTTTGTCCACCATCGGAATGAGAAAAATGATTCCCGGCCCTTTCGCGCCCTGCAATTTGTCGAGCCGGAAAATCACGCCGCGCTCGTATTCGCGCAGAACTTTGATCGCCGAGGAACAAATGAAAAGTCCGACGACGAGGATCGGAATGATGATCGCCAGTCCGCCGCCGATGAGATGTTGAATTGATGATTGGTCCATAATTTTTCTCCGGTTAGATTTGTTTTATTTAACTGATAGGAGTGTTATCGCTTTGTTGAGAAGGCGTCTATCGCAATTTTCATGGCTTCCTTGCTTTCGTCCGAGCCGACAAAAAGATTGTTGGGGAATTTACGGTAGCGAAGCATATCATTAAAGATTACATCTGCGAGGGCTTTGTTCGAGTAAAAACCGGCGAGATATTGAAGGCGCAAATTCCGGTCGCGGTTGATTCGGGCGTCTTTCAGCCATGGAGCCAGATCGCGCGCCTGGCCTGAATATGTGGCAAACAGATCGCGCGCGGATGGGAAGCCGATGCTTTGCAATGATTGCACCACCGCCGAAAATTCCGGCTGTTCGAGTTTTTGGTCAATTTGATCCAGATTAATCTTGGTTTCCTCCGCTTGGCCGAGCAGCACCAAATCGTAGCCTTTGCCGTTATAATTATTCACCCAAAGGGTGCCGTTGGGGAACACTTCAAAAAATGTTGCAATCACGCTTTTTACCACGCTGAAATCGCTTTCCCCCAGCGGTAGCCATTGCGTGACGAGGCCGCCGGGATTCAAATGCCCCTTCACCGACTCGAAATACTCCCTTGTGTATAGCGGGGCCGAACCTTTGACCCAGGGATGAATGGGATCGGAAGTGATGATGTCGAATGTGTCGTGCGTGGTCTGAATGTAATGCCGGGCATCATCGTAAACAATATGGGTGCGAGGGTTTTGCAGCACATTGCAATTGGGGATGGCAAAATAAATTGAAGCGATTTGCGGAACCAGCGGTTCAAGTTCACAAATAACAATTTTTTCAGTCTCGGGCTCGATAACGAAGGTGCCGGCCGTCACGCCTGCGCCGCAGCCGACCACCAAAACCGACTTCGGATGCGGGTGAATCAACGCCGGAATGTATCCCAGCATCCGTTGCAGGCGCATATCATGGATTTCAGTCGAGGCTTCGACCATGCCGCTGACATGAAAACCGATGGCGTTGTCGGACAGCCTCCGCGACACGGCCACCGAGAAATTCATCCCTTCACCAGCATAGAGCATTTGTGATTTACCCAGATCTTCAAACATATAACGACCGGAAGCGATCAATTCCCCGGGAATTTTTGAAACGCTTCGAGCAAACATGACCGGGAAGAAAATCAGCGCTGCAATAATCAGAAAACCGCGAAGCGCGGCCGCGAACGATTTTTTCCCACCCTGTTGCCATGCCAACGGGGCGAGCATCAATAACGCTGCGGCGGTGGAGAAACCGATCAGCAGTCGCTGACTTTGTTGTGTGCCGATCAAGGGAATGAAATACAGGCTGAAACCTACGCTGCCCAGAATGCCACCAAGCGTGTTTGCCGCGTAAATTCCGCCCACCAGCCGCGCGGAATCACGACCATGCGGCGCCGCGACTGCCAGAGCCAGCGGAAAACTCATGCCCCACAGCACCGTCGCTGGCAACAAGGCCCAAAGACAGCGCACCAGATCAATTTGAAAATTCAGCCATTGACTCACCGTCATCGATGGATAAATCGGCCAATAAGGCAGGGACTGGGAGATTGTATAAGCCGACCATGCCACGGCCGCCGTCAAAAATAATTGGCACCAGCCCAGCGCCACGGAAGGCCTGGCACTCTTTTGCACCCAGATCGAACCGATGCCGCTGCCGATTCCCAACCCGAAGAGAAACACGGCAAGAATGATGGAAAAAGTATAAACCGTGCCGCCTATAATCAGTGACAACAGTCGGGTCCAAACCACTTCCGCGCCCAGCGCTGTCAGGCCCGATAATGCAATCGCGATATGCACAGGCGACAAAATATTTTTTGGGACGCGAGGAGCGCCCGCTATTTGTTCGGCTGCCGCCGATGATGCTTGAAGTTCGTCCTTGGGATCGTGCGGTGCTAAAATGGACAACGCAAAGGCTGCCAGCGCAATGATTCCGTTGATTGCCGCTGCAACGTATGTAGCGGTCATGGTATCATAGATTCGCAAAAGATAAAACCCGGCCAGCAGGCAACCGAACAGCGCGCCGACAATGTTTCCACCGTAAAGAAAACCTACCCACGAAATTCCCCGCTGGCTGGTTTTAACCCAGCGCGCCGCTATCGGCAGTGTCGCCCCCATAAGCACCGTGGGTGGCAGAAGACAAACCGTGGCCACAAGTCCTCGCCACGGAATGCCTGCCATCCCGCCGTTGACGTGTGCCGAATAAATCCGCGCAACCTCCGGCAATCCGAACAGAATGAAAATGCCCATCAATCCGATGCCAAACTCCAGCAAAGCGTAAACACGCAGTGGATGCCGTCGGGGAGATATCATTTGCGGCAGAATCAGGCTGCCCAGGCACATACCCCCCATGAAGGTTTCCAGCAACACAGCAAGCGAAACCGCCGAGGAGCCGATGATTAATTCCAGCAACTGAAACCAGACGATTTCGTAGATTAGCGCAGCACAACCACTACCGAAAAACAACAGTAACAACAGTGGCAGCAATGAACGCGGAACCGGCGAAGTGGGGGATTCTCTTGGCGTCTCGACATTCATTGTTGCGATTCACCCGTCTTGGGCTGGCACCTATTTATGTGAGCCATGATCCGATCTCGCCGGTTTTACTTTTAACGTTAGCCCTTCGATTCCGACGATTTCGACGGCTTGATCTTTTTCGACAATGACATCGCTGACGGCGTTCCAGTGTTCGCCCTCGATAAACACCTTGCCGCCCGTCGAGTCAATCCGTGAAAGCGCGTTCACGGTTTTGCCGATCATCGTTTCCGCGCCCGCGCTTTTGGGCAGGCGTTGCGCGCGGATGCCTTTGCTGATGAAGAACACGAAAAACGCAGCGGTCACGAGCGTTGTGGAAACAATCCAACTCATCGGCAAATTGTAACCGGACGGCGCGTGATTGAACAGCATCAGCGCGCCGAGAAAAAATGCGATGATGCCGCCGCCGGTCAACACGCCGTGCGTCGGCGAAAAAATATCCATGACGAAAAGTGCGAGCGCCAAAATTATCAGCGCGACGCCCGCAATGTTCAGCGGCAACGTGGCCGACATATACAGCAGCAAAATCAGCGCGAGCGCGCCCGCGACGCCGGGAAAAATCGCGCCCGGATGGCTCATCTCGGCGATGATGCCGTAGATCGCGATGAGCAGGAGCAGCATCATCACTTGCGGCTGCCAGAACAGTTGGAAGAATTTTTCGCCCGGAGTCATCGAGATTTCCACGACGCTTGCGCCGGCGGTTTTCAAAATTTTTCCGTTCACGGAAAAACCGTTTAATTTTTGCAGCAAGTCGGGAAAATTGGTTGCGATCAAATCAATCACTTTCAATTTCAATGCTTCCTCGGATGGAATGGTTTTACTTTCCGTGACAGATGATTTCGCCCATTCAACATTGCGATGCCGTTTTTCTGCAATCGTCTGCATCACTGTCGTATAAGCATTGCCGACCTTTTGCATCATGATGCTGTTGGTGGTTTCGTCTTCGCTGCCCATGCTCACCGGATGTGCGGCGCCAATTATCGTATGCGGCGCCATCGCCGCGACGTCCGCCGCCAGCGTGATGTAAACGCCCGCGCTGCCGGCCATCGCGCCTTCCGGCGAAACGTAGACGACCACCGGCACGCGCGCCGCATAAAAATCCTGCACGATGTCGTCCATGGAATTGGCGAGGCCGCCGGGCGTGTTCAGTTCGATGACGAGGCACTCGTCGTTTTGACTGGCGGCGAGGTCAAGCGCGCGGGAGATGTAATTGGCCGTGGCCGGGCCGATGGCGCCGTTGATCTTGATCAGCCCGACTTGCGCGGCGTGAGCCGACGTTGCGCCGAAAACCAGTCCGGCAATTGCGATGGAAATCCAGCGCTTCATAAATTTTCCGACCTGATGGCAACGTAACAAAAAAACGCGCGCGGCAACAATTTAATAATTTGTCGCAGAAAATCCCGAAGGGATTTAATCATTCAGCCCGGCGTTGGCCGATGAAATCGGACTACGCCGGGTGATGAAACGAAATGACCACAACCCTGAAAGGGTTGAATCCGTTCGCGCGGGTTTGATGCAACCCTTTCAGGGTTGAAATTTTTTGGACGGCTGACCCAGGGTAGTCGCTGCGCGCCAACCCTGGGCTGAATGATGGAATCCCGTTGGGATTCTGGCGGCGCGAAGTGGGCGAAGGAAATTTGCAGCCTGTCGAGTTGTTAGGCGTCATTATCATTTTTTCGTTTGTGAACTAGGAAGCAGGTCGAGACACGCTTTGGTCATTTTGATTTCACGGTTTACAAATTTGACAACAGACGCTTCATCCACAGGAGGCCAACCTTTTTCATCACTTATCTTTCTCATCGCTCGAAATAATTCCTCAAACTCGCAAAAAACCGTTTCCTGACATTCCTTGCGCTCTTTAGTAATTCCCTTTTCAAAGATTTTCCAATAATACTCAACATTCCATGACCATATATCCCAAAGCGTTTCTTTTGGAATTGCGCCTATTTTGAAGAATGTTCCTAACTCCTCGAAAAAATTGGCAATATGCTCACAAGCTCCATCAAAATCATCTTTGTCATTTGTCCATCTGCCACACACATTGTGCCGCACAAGTTGCATGCTTTCTGAATTCCATCGTTCTTGAATTGTGCAGACTGTTTGAACAACGTGAGATTGAGCTTCGATTTTCGTTTGTTCAGTTTGTAGGCTTACTTGCCTCCAAATTAAGCAAAGTGTAAAGGCAACGAAAACAAATTGCCAAAAAGCCCAAAACCATTCTGAACCTTCGCCCCAATAATGATTTTGAACTATTTGTGCGATTGCAACTGTCACAAATTGTGCGAACCCATTCGTCATAAAAAATCTTCCGCCAAAGGAACCGCGCTAATCCGTTTTCCCAAAATTCTCCGCCATCGCCACGGCTTTGCGCATGGCTTTGGATTTGTTCACGGTTTCCTGAAATTCATTTTCCGGCACGGAATCGTTCACCCAGCCGCCGCCGGCTTGCACATACGCTTTGCCGTCCTTGAGCAGCGCGGTGCGGATGGTGATGCAGGTGTCGAGATTGCCGTTGAAGGAAAAATAGCCGACCGCACCCGCGTAAGGTCCGCGCGTGGTTTGCTCCAGTTCCGAAATAATCTGCATCGCGCGGATTTTTGGCGCGCCGCTGACGGTGCCCGCCGGAAATGTCGCGCGCATCAAATCGTAAAGCGTCTTGCCGGCGGACAATCTGCCCTCGACCTGCGACACGATGTGCATGACGTGGCTGTAACGCTCGACGATCATCAAATCTTTTACCTGCACCGAACCGAAATCGCACACGCGCCCGATGTCGTTGCGCGCGAGGTCCACGAGCATGACGTGTTCGGCGCGTTCCTTCGGGTCGGCGAGCAATTCTTTTTCGAGCGCGGCATCTTCGTCGGAATTTTTTCCGCGCGGACGCGTGCCGGCGATTGGACGGATCTCAACCTTGCCTTCCTCGCAGCGCACATGGACTTCCGGCGACGCGCCGACGAGCGAAAATCCGTCCAGCTCCAGCAAAAACATATACGGCGACGGATTGATGGAACGCACTGCGCGGTAAACGTCCATCGGCGACGCCGTGACCGGCGCGGAAAAGCGTTGCGAGCCGACGACCTGGATGATGTCGCCCGCCGTGATGAGTTTTTTGGCGGCGAGGACGTTCGCGCAAAATTTTTCCCGCGTGATGTT
>Ga0181537_10000106_pt1 | contig 71491 bp, 69 predicted proteins | sample PEATcosm2014_Bin_39_FD_119765 | JGI IMG/M metagenome (GOLD analysis project Ga0181537, IMG submission 119765) | Peatland microbial communities from MTU Mesocosm Facility, Houghton, MI, USA - PEATcosm2014_Bin23_10_metaG | ecosystem: Environmental > Terrestrial > Soil > Wetlands > Peat | place... | reverse complement strand
CGCGCCCGTCGACTGGGGGCTGATCTGCTCGAGCTTGGCGAGCGCTGCAGCAGTCGTCGGTCCGCGGTGCTCGAGCTTAGCGAGCGCCGAGCGTTCCGGCAGCGTCAGCTCCCCCTGCGCCGGCGGCTGCCGCAGACGTCTGAGTAGCAGGCTCACGCCGTTGGCGAGGGCGTCCGCGACGGCATCCGGTGTTGGATCGAGGTCGATGTTTGAGCGCATAACAGCAAGCATAAACTTATAAGTGACAACTTGCAAGGTGAGCCGTCGATCATACGAAGTTGGGCTTGCGCCGCCGTCACCGATTAGAGTCGGCCGCATGCCCGAACGCGCTGCCATCGTCACCGGAGGCTCACGTGGGATCGGCTTTGCGATCGCCGAGGCGCTCGGCGTGGACGGCTACAAGCTGACCCTTACCGCGCGCAAGCCTGAAACCCTTGAAGTCGCCGCCGCGGCACTGGCAGAGAGGGGGTGCGTGGTCCAGCAGATCGCTGCCAACCTCAACGACGAGCACGGCATAAGGGCGGTGGCCCAGGCGCACCGCGACGCCTACGGGCGCCTCGATGTGCTGGTCAACAACGGCGGTGTCGGCGTCGGCGCCGCCGCCCAAGAGCACCAGACGAAGTTCATCGACATGCAGCTGGACGTCAACCTGCGAGCCGTGATCCTGTTCTACCGCGAGACGCTCGACATGCTGAAGGCCGCCGGCGCCGAGCACGGCGCCGCGCAGGTGATCAACCTCGCGTCGATCGCAGGCAAGAGTCCACAGCCGTGGCTCTCCGTCTACTCGGCCACCAAGGCCGCGGTCGTGGCCTACACCGTCTCCATGAACAAGGAGCTCAGCGGTTACGGGGTCAAGTCCGTTGCGCTCTGCCCGGGCTTCGTGGATACGGACATGACCGAGTTCGTCAGGGACTCGGTATCTCCGCAGGAGATGATCCAGCCCGCCGACATCGCCGCTGCGGTGCGCTTCGTGCTCGGCCTCTCGAAGGCCGTCGTGATTCCCGAGATCATCTTTCAGCGCCCGGGTGAGACGCTGTAGTCATCATCTCGCGGAAGGGACGACTAGCCTTACGCGAAACCATGGCGCTCACGGACAAGATCCCAGTCTCGCTGGAAGAGTGGCGTGACGCCTACGGTCTCACCGCTGAGCGCGACACGTCGTTCACGACGCTCTCCGGCGAGCAGATTCGGCCGCTCTACACGCTGGCCGACCTGACCAAGGACCTCGATGGGGATATCGGCCTGCCGGGCCAATATCCGTTCACCCGCGGGGTCTACCCGTCCATGTACCGCGGGCGACTGTGGACGATGCGCCAGTTCGCCGGGTTCGGCACCGCCCAGGAGACCAACGCGCGCTTCCGCTACCTGCTGGAGCACGGACAGACCGGGCTCTCAACCGCGTTCGACATGCCGTCGCTGATGGGCCACGACTCAGACCATCCGCTTGCGCTGGGTGAGGTTGGGCGTGAGGGCGTCGCGATCGACACCGTGGAGGACATGCAGCGCCTCTTCGACGGGATCCCGCTGGAGAAGGTCACGGTGTCGATGACGATCAACGCTCCCGCGGCGATCATGCTGGCGTTCTACGTAGTCGCGGCTGAGCGTCAGGGCGTCAGCCCCGAGCAACTGGGCGGGACGATCCAGACCGACATCCTCAAGGAGTACATAGCTCAGAAGGAGTGGTGCTTCCCGGTCGACCCGGCGATGCGCCTGGTCACCGATATGGTCGAGTGGTGCGCGCACAAGATGCCGCGCTGGCACCCGATCTCGATCTCCGGCTACCACATCCGCGAAGCCGGTTCGACCGCCGCCCAGGAGCTTGCCTTCACCTTGAAGGACGGCCTCACGTATGTCGAGAACGCGATCGCGCGCGGGCTTGACGTCGATGACTTCGCTCCCCGGCTCTCGTTCTTCTTCAACGCGCAGATTGACTTCTTTGAGGAGATCGCCAAGTACCGGGCGGCCCGCCGGATCTGGGCACGAGAGATGCGCGAGACGTTTGGGGCAAGGAAGCCCGAGTCCTGGCGCATGCGCTTCCACACGCAGACCGCGGGCGTCTCATTGACCGCGCAGCAGCCTTTGAACAACATTGTGCGCACCGCAATCGAGGCGCTGGCGGGCGTGCTGGGCGGGACCCAGTCACTGCATACCAACTCATATGACGAGGCGCTGGCGCTGCCGACTGAGGAGGCCGTGCGGATCGCCCTGCGCACCCAGCAGATCATTGCCCACGAAACCGGGGTGACCAACACGATCGACCCGCTCGGCGGCGCTTACTTCGTTGAGGCGCTGACCGATCGGCTCGAGCATCACTGCTACGAGTACTTCGGCAAGATCGATGAGCTCGGCGGCATGGTGGAGGCGGTCAAACGTGGTTTCCCGCAGCGTGAGATCGCCGACGCCGCCTTTGAGCTGCAGCGCGAGATAGACGAGGGGCGCCGAGTCGTCGTCGGCGTCAACGCGTTCACCGAGGGTGGTGATGGCAGCACCGAGATCCTCAGGATCGATAAGACGCTCGAGCGCCAGCAGGTTGATCAGGTCACGGCGTTCAAAGCCTCGCGTGAGATGGCGAGCGTCGACGCGGCACTGGTTGCGATCCGCAAAGCTGCTGCGGACGCCGTCAACCTGATGCCGTTGCTGATCGACGCGGCCCGGCTCGGCGTCTCAGAAGGTGAGATGGTCGAGTCGCTGCAGCAGGTGTGGGGCGACTACAGAGAGCTCCCGGTCTTCTGAGGACCGCGGATCCGCGCGGGGCGGCGTCCTCGGTCGCTCACGTCCCGCCCGCACCAATCGCGTGGGCAGGTGGCTGCTCTTCTGCCTCATTTGATCCGGCGCCGTCAGGAGCGGCTCCTGGTATCACGATCAGCACGGCCAGCGGTATCGCGGCCATCAGCAGGAAGGCGGTCAGCGGGTGATGCAGGACGGCTTGAACCAGCAGCGCGATGACAATGCCGCCGGCGTTGCCCGAAAGCCAGATCAGGGCCGTGGCGCTGGTGCCGGCCGGCCCGGCCAGGCGCTCGGCTACCTCGAGCAGCACGGGCAGAGAGGCCAGCAACAGGAGGCCACTCACGCAGGCCGCGACTGAGATCGCGGGGACCCACTTCCAGAAGCCGAACAGCAGACATGCCGCGCAGGTCGCGGCGCCGGCCAGCCGGTAGAAGGAGTGGGCCGCGCGGCGGCGTGTGACCGTCGGCGGCAGCACCGCGGAGCCGATCACGCCCGCGAGAACAGTGGCGACGAGAATCCATCCCGCGGTAGGTGCCGAGATGTGAGCGGGCTTGAGCAGCGCCTGAAACCAGGTGGTGAAGGCGACGAAGTAGCCGAAGCCGATGAACGCCACGGCCGCGAGGCGCCGGATGTACCGGTTCTGCCAGACCGTCCGCATGCCGTGAAGCCCGGTGATGTCGCCGCTCACCTGTCGATGCTCGCCGATCAGGAGAACGAGCAGCAGCGCCGCCGCCGAGATGATCCCGTAGATGCAGTCGATCACCAGCAGCGCATGGATGTGGCCGCCGCCCAGGGCCGAGCCCAGGGCCAGTGAGCAGAGCATGCCCAGGAAGATGCCGGCTGAACCGATCGCGATACCCAGCGGTCGCGAGCCGGGGCACAGGTAGGCGCTCGCCAGGCCGGTGACCGCGTTCAGCACCAGCGGCTGGGCTATCGCTATCAGCAGCTGGCCGGCCAGCGCCCAACCGAAGCTCGGGCCACCCAGGCGCAGCAGGCCGCCCAGCGCGGTCAGGATCGCGCCAGCCGCTAGCGACGGTCGAAACCAGCGATCGAGAAGCGAGGCCGCTGGCACCGCGAGCAGCACATAAAGAAGCGGGAAGATCTCCGAGAGCCAGCCGATGTCGTTCTCACTCACACCGAAGTGCCGGGCCGCGGGCGTGGTGATAGGCGTGAACGTCAGCCACAGCATCTGGTTCGCCGAACCGAGGGACGCGTATGCCGCTATCACCGGCCAGCGGTCGCGGCTGCTCAGAGGAAGCACTGACCCTCGCCGCGATCGGTCGGCACCTCGTCGACGATGAGATCGCCGGCCACCAGATACCGCCGATGCCTAGCGCGCCGTCCGGGACCGGTGCACTAGCGCCAGCCGTGCGAGACGGGGGGGCCAGCCGGGAAGTTCTGAGCCTCGTCGGCGCGGATCACGTGCATCACCGCGTTGATCAGGGCCAGGTGCGTGAAGGCCTGCGGGAAGTTGCCGAGGTGACGGCCGGTGCGCGGGTCTATCTCCTCGGCGTACAGACCGAGTGGTGAGGCGTAGCCGAGCAGGCGCTCACAGAGGTCGCGGGCGCGGTTCAGCTCGCCGATCTCTGCCAGCGCTGAGACGAGCCAGAAGGAGCAGATCAGGAAGGTGCCTTCGCGCCCGCTGAGGCCGTCGTCGGTCTCCTCAGTCCGGTATCGCAACACCAGCCCGTTCTCCGTCAGCTCGTCCGCTATGGCCATCACGGTCGCCCTGACGCGCGTGTCGTCTGCGGGCAGGAAGCGAAGCAAGGGGATCAGCAGCATCGCGGCGTCCAGCGAGTTGGTCTCATAGTGCTGGACAAACACGCCTCGCTGATCGACGCCGTGCTCACAGATGTCAGCGTGGATCTCATCCGCTACTGACTGCCAGCGCTCCGCCAGATCCCAGTCCTCGCGGATCTCAGCCAGGCGTGCTCCGCGGTCACATGCGACCCAGCAGAACATCTTTGAGGAGGTGAAGTGCTTGGGCTCGCCACGAACCTCCCAGATGCCGCGGTCGGGCTCGCGCCAGTTCTTGATCGCCATCTCTACCTGCCGGCTCATGATCGGCCAGACACGCTCGTCCAGTGAGTCGCGTGAGCGCGTGTGCAGGTAGACGGAATCAAGCAGGGCGCCCCAGACGTCATGCTGGGCCTGGCGGTAGGCGTCGTTGCCGATCCTTACAGGCCGCGCGCCCTCGTATCCGCTCAGGTGGTCTAGCGTCTTCTCATCGAGCTTGCGCTCACCGCCGGGGCCGTACATGACCTGGAGGTCGTCCTGGCCGCCGGCCACGTCGGCGATGAAGTAGAAGAAGTCATTGGCTTCCCAGTCGAAGCCGAGCGTGTATAGCGCCCACAACATGAAGGTCGAGTCCCGGATCCAGCTGTAGCGGTAGTCCCAGTTGCGCTCGCCCTGCGGGGTTTCGGGCAGTGAGGTCGTGGCGGCGGCGATCAGGGCCCCGGTCGGGGCATATGTGAGTCCCTTCAGCGTCAGTGCGCTGCGCTGGAGATGGGCGCGCCAGGGGTGGTCCGGGAAGGTGCCACGGTCGACCCAGTGCTGCCAGTGGTGTGCGGTCCAGACCTGACGGGAGTAGGCCTCCTCAAAGTCCTGCGGTGGGGCGTGCTCGGACCAGTAGAGCGCACAGTAGATCTGCTCGCCCTCCTTCATGCGGTGGCGGGCGGTGGCGCGTGAGCCTTCGAACCCGAGTCGCAGGTCGGTCCGCAGCCCGAGCCTTATGTTGGAGCCTGCGGCGGTGGCGATGCCGTCGCAGTAGCCCGGTCCGGAGTACTCCCAGTGAACGTGCTTGGTGCCGTAGTCGAAGACCGGTTCACAATCCATCGCGACCTCAACCTGACCGTTTACGCACCGGATCGTGCGCAGCAGAACGTGATCCGCGTCGTAATCGGTGGGCGCGCGGCGATGGGTACCCGAGCGGTCGTCCTCATGGTGCCAGCCGCCGATCAGCAGAGCGTCGCGGACGATGATCCAGCCTGAACCGGTGCCCCAGCTGGTCTCGAGCACCATTGTGCCCGGGAGGTAGCGGCGGGCGGCTGGCACGCTGACGCCGGCCGGGCCGAGGCGAAACGAGCCGGCGTCACGGTCGAGCAGTGAGCCGAAGACGCTGGGTGAGTCGATGCGTGGCAGGCAGAGCCACTCGACCGCGCCGCCCGGAGCGACCAGTGCCGTGGTCTCACAGTCGGAGAGAAATCCGTACTCGGCGATCGGCGGGAAGGCACTGCCTCCCAGGAGCGCGGTCGGAGCCGCCGTCCGGATGCTGCTCTGCATGCCAGGTCGGTGCGGGGCCAGCGGCTCAGTGGCCGGGGCGCCGCCGATCGGCTCGTTCATCAGCAGTCTCGCCTGAAGTTGTGGTGGTCTAGCGTGCTGTTTCCTGGGTTCGGCAAGCGGTAATCGTCCCAGATCGACTACTCGGTTGCGAGTGCCGGCGCGCCTGGGTGGTTCGCGCCGCCCGCGGACTGATCATGGTGGTGATCCACAACGTCGCCCTCGACGTTCAGGCGCGGGATCACCCGGTCCAGAACGGAGGGCAACCACCAGTTGGCCTTGCCGGTGAGCAGCAGCAGCGCCGGCACTATCACCGAGCGCACGATCAGGGCGTCGAGCAGGATCGCGCTCGCGAGGCCGACGCCGAACATCTCGATGATCACCTGGCCACCGAGGATGAAGGAGCCGAAGACCAGCACCATGATCGCCGCGGCGGCGGTGATGGTCCGCCCGGTCGCCGCCAGCCCGCGCGTGACCGCGAGCGTGTTATCGCCGCTCTTGTGCCACTCCTCGAAGATCCGAGTCACGAGGAAGACCTCGTAGTCCATCGAGAGACCGAAGAGGATCGCAAACATCAGGACCGGCACGAACGCCTCGATCGGTCCGGTCTGGGGGAGACCGAGCAGCGAGGACGCCCAGCCCCACTGGAAGATGGCGGTGACCACGCCGAAGGCCGCGCCGGCGGAGAGCATGTTCATGATTGCCGCCATCGCCGGCACCAGCAGGCTGCGGAAGACCGCGGTGAGCAGCAGGAATGACAGCAATACCACGACGCCGATGAACAGCGGCAGCTTGCTGGAGAGCACGCTCGAGAAGTCAGCGAAGATCGCCGTCTCGCCACCTACGAGCACGTTCAGACCGCTGCCTGCGGTGGCCTTGGGAATCACGCTCTGCCGTAGGTTTGTGACGAGGTTGCTCGTGGAAACCGCCTGAGGAGAACCGGTTGGGAAGACGTCAGCCGTGATCACCGGTAGCTCTCCATGCTTGCCGGGAAGCAGCACCGCTGGAGTGACCTTGACCACATTCGGTGCCTTTGCCACCACGTGGGTCATGCGAACGAATGCTGCCTTCTGCGATGAGCCCTTGACCTGGGCAACGAGCTGAAGCGGCCCGTTGTAACCAGGGCCAAATCCCTTCGCCAACAGTTCATATGCGTTTCGGGTGGTGCTACCGCTTGGGTCTGAGCCGGCATCAGAGGCGCCGAGACGCATCGAGAAGAACGGAATCGCGATCACGGCCATGACGACGATCCCGACGATCGCGATCGGTACCGGACGCGACTGCATGAAGGCCGCCCAACGTGTCCAGAATGCGGGGTGAACCGCCTCCTGTGGGGTCGCCGCGGCGAGCTTGCGCCGTGAGCGACGGCTGAGTACACGCGGACCCATGAAGCCGATCAGGGCGGGAAGCAGCGTCAGCGCCGAGAAGACCGTGAAGGCCACGGCGATCGCGGCAGCCACGGCAACGCCGTAGAGGAAGCTGACACCGAGCGCAAACATGCCGAGCAGCGCGATGCAGACGGTCATGCCGGCGAACATGACCGCTCGACCCGAGGTGTCGATCGCGTCGACCACCGCGTCCTCGACAGACTTGCCCTGCTGCAGACCCTGGCGGTAGCGCGTGACTATGAAGAGCGCGTAGTCGACGCCCACGCCGAGGCCGATCAGCAGCGAAAGCTCTGAGCTGAAGTTGGCCATATCGAGGATGTGTGATGCAAGGCTGATGACGGCCAACCCGGTGCCGAGCGCGATGCCGGTCGCCACAAGCGGCAGCAGGGCCGCCAGCAGCGAGCCGAACACCAGGTAGAGCACGACCAGCGCCGCGAGCGCACCGATCCCTGTGTCGGTCGTCTTGGGCTGGTCCGCGTTTTCGGCGACCTGACCTTCGACCGCCACCTGGAGTCCATCCTTGGCGCCGGAGGTGGCGGTGTTGACGAACGTGTCGGACTGACCGACCGAGTACTTCTGCGCCTGCTTGGTCATGGTCACGGTGGCGAACGCGATCTGGCCCGACTTGGAGATCTGTGCGGTGGCGCCGGTGGCGTACGGAGAAGCCACCGATGCGACCTCAGGCAGCGCGGAGAGTCTCTTCATGACCGCGTCGGCGCGAGCCTTCACGGCCGGATCTGTGACGCTGCCGCGCTTGACGGCAAAGACCACCTGCTCAACGTCGCCAGATGCCTTCGGCGCCGCGCGCTCAAGCAGCGCCAACGCCTCGAAGCTCTGTGTGCCGTTGAGGCTGAAGCTGTTCTTGTAATCGCTGCCGGCGCTCTGGCTCAGCACCGTCAGGAGGACCAGCCCGACGATCCAGCTGCCCAGTACGGTCCGCCGGTGCACCACGCACCATCTGCCAATAGATCGCATTCAGGCGCTCCGGTTTCGATAGGGGAGAGAGCCGCGGCTGACGGCACCGCGGGAGAGGGGATCGGGCGTCCGCCCGGGCGGCAACACTTCCGATTGCAGTCAAGTTGGCATGCCGCTTACCAAATGTCAAGCGTGTACTGACTAAATAGTAAGTAGGCGCTTGATCGCTCTTCGCTTAGCCGCTACGGTGAAAGCATGCCCCGCGTTCCCCCGTCTGGCGCAGCTTTCGGTCACACGGTGGCCGCGGTCCGGGCGGCAGCCCCGGCTCGTACGGCGCCGCCCGACGTTCGAGCTCGCGTGCTCGACGCGGCGCTCGAGCTCTTCTCGGAGCACGGCTTTGACGGGACCACCATCCAACAGATAGCGGATCGGCTCGGCGTCACGAAGGCGGCGCTGTACTACCACTTCGAGTCGCCCAAGGATGAGATCCTCGCTGCCCTGATCGCGCCCGCGACGGAGGGGCTTGACTCGTTGTTGGACGCTTTCGAAGCGCGCCCACGCACCGCGGGTCAGCGCCGCCGCTTCGCGGAGGCGTACATAGATCTCCTGCTCGGCCAGCGTCGGCTGATCGCATACATGGCCAGCGACCTGGCGGTGCTCGCGCACCCGGCGGTATCGGCCGGGCACCGTGAGCGTCACCGGCGGCTCGAGGCGATGCTGATGGACGACGCGCTCTCCTTCAGGGAGCGCATTCGGGTGACGATGGCGCTTAAGGGGATCGCCGGCACCCTGGCTCAGAACCCGGATGTGGATGCTGCTGAGTTGCGTGAAGCGCTGCTCGAATCCGCCGGCGTGCTTCTGCGTGCCAGGCTTAGGACCCGCGCACAGTGAACGGTCGTTGCAGTTAGCGCGCCGGCGGCCGCAATCTCGCGACCCGTCATCATGGGATGAACATGGGTAGTGGCGGCGGCATGGGAGCGATTCACGGCAGTGGTGGCGGCAGCGCCATGAGGCAGTTCCGCATGCCCGAGCGCGAGCCGCCGGCGTTGATGGACCCGAGTCGCAAGCGCGACCGCCGCCGCATCATGCGGCTGTTCCGTCCCTACCGCTTCCGGCTCACCGCGGTGCTGCTGCTGATCGTCGTCTCGGCGGCGATCAGCATGACCAGCCCGTTCCTGATCCGTGACGCGCTTGACGACGGCATCCTGAAGCACGAGTCGAGCACGCTGACCTACTCGGTACTCGGCATGATCGCGGTGGCGCTGTTCTCGATGGCCTCGGGTGTCTGGCAGACGTACATGTCGAACGTGATCGGCCAGAAGGTGATGCACGACCTGCGCGCCGCCGTCTACAAGCGCCTGCAGAAGATGTCGCTTGCCTTCTTCACGCGCACGCGCACCGGTGAGGTGCAGTCGCGGATCAGCAACGACATCGGCGGCCTGGACAGCGTCATCACCAATACCGCCACGACAATCGCGCAGAACGCCACGACCGTGATCGCCGCGATCATCGCGATGTGCATCCTCAACGTGCCGCTGACCGTGATCTCACTCTTCTTCGTGCCGCCCTCGGTCTGGATGACGCGCCGCGTCGGCAAGCGGCGCCGCAAGATCACGACCGAGCAGCAGGCGCGCCTCGCGGACCTCAGCGCGCTGGTGGCCGAGTCGCTCTCGGTCTCCGGGATCATGCTCGGCAAGACGATGGGCCGCGGGGATGACCTTGCTGAGCGTTTCACGAACGAGTCCACCGGCATCGCCAACCTCGAGGTCCGCTCGCGCATGGCCGGGCGCTGGATGATGGGGACGATCCAGTTCGTCTTCGCCTCGACCCCGGCGCTGATCTACTGGTTCGCGGGCCAGCACTTCGTCGCTCACTCGATCGCGATCGGCACCGTGGTGGCGTTCACCACGCTGCAGACACGGCTGCTCTTCCCGATCCAGTCACTGCTCGGCGTCGGCGCCGACTGGGAAGCGTCGCTGGCGCTCTTTGATCGCATCTTCGAGTACATGGACCTGCCGATTGACATCGTCGAAGCTGAGAACCCGGTTGAGCTCAACCCGGAGCGAATTGTCGGTGAGGTTCAGTTCCACCGCGTCTCGTTCAGGTACGGCGGTGTTGCTGATCCGCTGATCGGCAGCACCGGTACAGCCGATGACGAGCTGTGGACGGTGCACGACGTCGACCTGGTGGTGCCCGCGGGCACGCGCACGGCGGTGGTGGGGGAGACCGGCGCCGGCAAGACTACGCTCGGTTACCTGGTGGCCCGGCTCTATGACCCGCAGCGGGGACGGATCACGATCGACGGGGTCGATATCCGCGAAGTGAGCCTCGCCTCGCTGGCGGCGACCGTTGGTGTGGTCTCGCAGGAGACATATCTCTTCCACGCGAGCGTGCGCGAGAACCTCCGCTTTGCTCGGCCTGAGGCTACGGACGAGGAGATTGAGGATGCCGCGCGCACCGCCCAGATCCACGACTTGATCGCGTCGTTGCCCGAGGGCTATGAGACGGTCGTGGGCGAGCGCGGATACCGCTTCAGCGGCGGCGAGAAGCAGCGCATGGCGATTGCGCGTACGGTGTTGCGCAACCCGCCGGTACTGGTCTTGGATGAGGCCACCTCTTCTTTGGACACCCAGACCGAGGCTGCCGTTCAGGCTGAGCTCGAGCGGCTCTCTGAGGGGCGCACGACGATCACCATCGCCCACCGGCTCTCAACCGTGCGCGACGCCGATCAGATCGTGGTGATCGACGCGGGTGGCGTCGCGGAACGCGGCACGCATGAGGAGTTGATGGAACTTGGGGGTCTGTACGCCACCTTGGTGTCGCGAGACGTGAGCGAGCAGCCCACAGGGGGTTAGGGGGGGGGCTTTCAGAAGTCGGAGACTTACGTTCCGTAACCTCTTGTATATGACCTCTCCTATCTCAGCCACCCTGTTCAGTGACCCCGCGTGTCCGTGGGGATATTCAGAGAACCCCGCCCTGCGCGTGATCGAGTGGCGCTACGGCAGCCAGATCGACTGGCGCCTCGTGCTGGTCGGTCTCAGCGAGGACGTTTCGCGCTACGCCAGCCGCGGCTACACGCCGGCGCGTATGGCGCTCGGCGGCGTCTCATTCCGCGATCGCTACGGGATGCCGTTCGCCCCGCAGCCGAAGGCGCGCCTTAGCGCCTCCTCCCGAGCCTGCCGTGCCGTGATTGCCGCGCGCCAGCAGTGGCCGGGAAGCGAGTGGGCGGTGTTCCGCACGTTGCAACTGGCGAACTTCAACACGCCGCTGCTGTTCGACGAGGATGAGCAGCTGGTCGAGGTGCTCAGCGTCTTGAGCTCCGTGGACGCCGAGCGCATCGTGAGCCTGATTGATTCACCTGAGGTGCTCGCCGCCTATGAGCTGGACAAGGCCGAGACCCGCACCGCAGCTGGCTCTCCCACGGACTTCCAGGGCAAGGCCGGCAACAGCGATGGCCGTGTGCGCTACACGGCTCCCTCAGTGATCTTCAAGCACGCTGACGGGCGCACGCTCGAGGCCGGCGGCTTCCAGCCGGTTGAGGCGTATGACGTACTCATAGCCAACCTCGACCCGACGCTCGAGCGCAAGGCACCGCCTGAGGATCCCGCTGAACTGCTTGAGGCCTTTGAACTCGGCCTCACCACCCAGGAGGTGGCGGCACTGCTTGCCAGCGGCAATGACAAGCCCGACCGCGTGGCTGCTGAGACGGCGCTGCTCGGTCTGGTGGCCGACGCGCGCGCGGAGCGCCACGCACTCGGAGGCGACGCGCTGTGGTCGCTGCCCGGCGGGCAGCGACCACCGGCCCTCGACTGCGGTCAGTTCGCCGGCGCCGCCTAACCCTGGTGCTCAGCCCGGCTACCGCTCGAGCACGAGCGGTAGCCGGTCCAAACCGTAAATCCCCGACGGCGTCCCGAATTCGGCGCCGCCGCCGGGCTTCACTCTCTTGACGTTCTCAGCCAGGAAGGCGAGGCCCTCCTGGATCTCGGCGCGCGCGAGGTTGGCGCCGACGCAATAATGGATGCCGGCACCGAATGTCAGCAGGCGCTTGCCGTCACGTTCGAGCGTGATGTCGAAGTCATCGGGGTTCTCGGCGCCGTCGCGGTTCGCGTGCCACGAGGAGACGAAGACGACCGCGTTCTGCGGGAAGGTGACGCCGCGGTAGTCGAGCTGCTCTGAGGTGACGCGGGCTGTGAACGGTGTGATGGGCTCGTAGCGCAGCGCCTCGTTGGTCACGTTCGGTGCGAGCTCGTGCGGGCGCTGGCGCAGAAGCTCCCACTGATCCGGGTGTTCGGCGAGCAGACGCAGAGCGTGGGAGAGCTGGCTCTGACTGGTGTCGACGCCGCCGAGCAGGATGCTGAAGATCAGGTTGCGCAGCTCGTCGTGGTTGAGCCTGTCGCCTGCCTCCTCAGCCTCGATCAAGTCGGCGATCAGGTTGTTCCCCGGCGCGACGCGACGGGTCTCGATCAGCGCATCGATGTACGCGTAGCAGTCGACGACCCCCTGCTCTATCTCCGCCAGTACTTCCGGGTCCATCAGGCTCATGGGGTCGAACTGGCGCTGGATGAGATTCGACCAGTAGTGCAGCTTCGGCGCGTCCTCAGCTGGCGCCCCCAGCACGTAGGCGATGGCGCGCGAGGTGTAGGGCTTCGCGAAGTCGGCGATGAACTCGATCTCGCCTGACTGCGGCAGCGCACTGAGGACCTCCGCCAGCAGCTCGCGCAACGCCGGCCGGTAGGTGTCGGCGCGGCGCGGCGTCAGGGCCGGGTTGACCAGACCGCGCAGGCGCCGGTGGGCGTCACCGTGGCGGCTGATGAGGTTCTTCGAGATCTCCTCATAGAGCGGGCCTTCAGTGATGTTGAAGACCGCCGCGAGGGTCATGGACGGAAACATCACTGCGCGGGATCGCAGGAAGAACTCACCGGACTCACGGTCAAGTGTCACGAAACCCAGCGGGGAGCGGGCGAGCCAGCCGTCGTAGCCTTTGATCGCGCTCATCATCTCCTGGTACACGGGACCACGCACATGGTCCTGTATCGCGTCCAAGGTCGGCAGCTCTAACTCGGTCGCCAGCGTCATCTTGAAAGCACCTCTCCCGGTGGGACTTCAGAGCCAGGGATTGTCCGCCAACGCGCGCGCGACCGCCTCCGTGAGGTGCAGCGCCTGCGTGACCGTCCGGTAGTTCACGTTCTCGGGCGTGTCGGTCATCTGGTGGTAGTTGGACAGCGCCTTGGCGCGGTTGAACGAGACGAGCGTCGCCGTCGGGTAGCCGCCGTGAGAAGGAATCGTGGCGTCCGTTGAGTTGCGGGCGCGCATGCCGCGTCGCAGGGGCAGCCCACGTTCAGCGGCGACGCGCGCCACCAGGTCACGGAAGCGGACGTCCGGGTAATCCTCCATCAGCACCGGGCCTTCGCCCTCGAGCATCGCGAGCAACGGGGAGCCGAGTGTCTCAAGGCCCAGGAACCAGGTCTGCTCACGGTCAAGCTGGCGGAAATGCCGATCGGCGAACGAGTAGATCCCGCCCTGAACCACCTCCTCGGCGCCGCACGAGACCAGCATCACTCGCAGGCCCTCGATCGGCTGCGCGCTGAGTCGCTCTGCGAGCGCGACCAGAACGGCAACGGCAGTCAGGTTGTCGTTGGCCCCTGGCACGATCGGGCTGTTGGCGATGTCGACCATCGCGGCGGTGGCGAGGGTCGAGCCCGCGAGGCCGAGTCTGATCAACGACTTGCGCCTACGCGCCGTCCCGGCAACGATCGCTGCTGGTCCCGCTAGCACCAGCCACCAGAGCGGGAGTGAGGTGTCCACACGCTCGAACAGGCCCGGGAACTTCAACTCGAGCAGATTCTGCAAACGATCGTCGAAGATACGGCCGGCATGGGCGGCGTCATGGTGGGCGAGCAGCACGAGTGTGCGCTCGGCGTTACGGTCACCGGCAATGGCCACGACGTTCTGGGTCGGCCGCGGCTTGCTCAGCTTGCGAAATACGCGCCGGGTGTTGGCTACGTCGTCGGCGATCAGCGCCGCCGCCACTGCGGCGGCCAGACCTCCCAGGGCGCGTCCACGGCGCCTCAGGGCCAGCAGGCCACCGAGTGCTGCCAGGGCTGTCAGCGTGCCGATCGGTCGCATGTAGCCGTCGTAGAACTCCGCGGGTTCGACCTCGACCTCGCAGCCGGCCTCTTTCAAGCGCTCGGAGAGCCAATCAGCCGCCGCGGCTTCGCCCTGTGAACCTGGGCCGCGCTCGACCTGGGCCAGTCGCTCGATCACCTCGCGAAGTGCCGGGTGGATCGGGAGTTGAGCCTGCATCGGCAGGACGGTAGCGGGCATTGAACGGCGGGGAGGGGCCAAGCGCCGCGATCGAAGGCGCAGGGATTCTCAGGTCGCCCTCGTAGACTGAGTGGTGATGCCCACGCCGTTCGCGAATGTTGCCCTGGCCCGCGCGGCCGAGCGCCTCCCAGGCTTGCGGCGGCTGCCGCTGGCGCGACTGGTGATCGTCGCTGAGCTGGCGATTCTCGCCAAGGCGCATCTTGACCGGCTGAAGCCGGCCGAACGTCGCCGCCTGCTGGTCCTGCTGAGAGAGGCCAGGGGCATCCCGAAGAACCTCTCAGACCGCGATCGACGCGAGTTTGAGAAGCTCGTCGCGAAGCTCGAGCCCAAGATCTTCGCGAACACCGCCGTCGACAAGTTCTCGCCGGTGGGCGGCCTCAGGCGTCGATCGTGATGTGGCCAGGCTGGGCGGCGACCCGGTCGAGCCACGCGAGGATCGCCGGGTACGGCGAGAGGTCGAACCCGCCCTGCGCCGCTACGTGCGTGTAGGCGTAGCAGCTGATGTCCGCCACTGAGTAGCGCTCGCCGACCAGGAATGTCTTGCCGGTCACTCCGCGCTCGAGCGCCTGCAGCGCCTTGTCGCCGCCGGCGTGCCGCGCCGCGAGCGTCTCTTCACTGGGGGTGATGTTGAAGAGCTTGAAGAAGCGCGCGACCGCAAGGTTCGGCTCTATCTCGTACTGCTCAAAGAACTGCCAGGCCAAGATCTGCGCTCGCTCGTAACGGCTGGCCGGCAGGTACTCAGTCCCGTCGGCCAGGTAGTCGACGATCGCGTTGGACTCGGCCAGGGGACGGCCGTCGTCGAGCACCACTGTCGGGACGCGCAGAGCGGGGTTGAGGTGACCGATCAGCTCGGGGCGGTTCGAGCGGTCGACAACGTCGAGATCGACCAGCTCAAGCGGGATTCCTAGGTGGGCGCAGAGTAGCCGGACCTTGTAGCAGTTGCCCGAGACGGCGGAGTTGTAGAGCAGCATCGACCGGAGGCTACCGGTGAGTCCGCTCGCGGGCGGCGCAGTTACCCGAGGAGAGGCAGCTGCAGCGCGTCGACGCCGACTGGGCTCGTTCCCCAGCTCAACTGAGAGAGCATCACGTGGGGCCAGGAGACGGGAGCGGCCTTAGTCTGCGGCTCGGGAATATCGGTGCCAGGGAAGTGGATGAAGCCGTCGGGCCAGGGCTCCCATGAGGTGCTGCCCTTGTAGATCCGCTCCCACTCATAGCCGTTGGCGGAACCACCCATGCCGCTCTCCGAGATGTCGATGTAGCTGCCGTTGGGGCCGACCGCCTGGACTATCGCAACGTGTCCAAAGTGACTCATGACGGGGCCGGAGCCCCAGAAGGCGACGGCGCCGACGCTCGGGGTCTGATTCACCGGGACCGCGTTGGCTCGAGCGTTGGCAGCCCACTGGTCGGCGTCCCCGAGCAGGTAACTCGGTTGGGTGACGCCGAAGATCTGAGACTCAACGTAGGCGACGTAATTCGTGCAGTTGTCGCCGGGGTACATGCGCCACCAGGAGGTCTGCTCATTGGCTGCATAGCCGTTGGTCGTGAATCCGCCCGTCGAGCACGCGGCGTAGCCGCTGCAGAGCGGGCCTGCGTCTGTGCTCACGTCTGCGCGCGCGACAGCACAGCCCAGACCGAGGCCCAGGAGACCGGTGGTGAGAACGGCGAGTAAAACAGTCGTCCTGCGTACGGCGCCAACGACCGGCCGCTCCAGGAGACCCTGAAGCCCAGTTTTCATTGGCGGAGATGGTTGCTGATCGTGCGGCGGAATGTCCACAGCCGCAGTTTCGATTGCACTTTGCCCGGCGCGTTGCAAGTCGGTATGGATCCTCTCAACTCAGAACTCGATCGGCCGGGCGAGGTGGACCGGCGGGCCAGGGGAGGCCGGCGGATCAGGTTCGAACGTGTCGGCCCCGAGCTGTTTGGCCATCCATAGGACGTCACGCCAGGCGCCCGCCTTCCAGCCGATCCGGCGGTAGATGCCCACGTCCTCAAAGCCGCAGGCGCGGTGCAGGCCGACGCTGCCGTCATTCGGAACGGTGATCCCGGCAAGCACCGAGCGGTATCCCTGCCCTTCGAGCAACTCGAACAGCGTCCCGTACAACGCTCCACCGATCCCACGGCGGTGGGAAGCCGGCGCGATGTAGACGGTCGCCTCGGTAGCCCACCGGTAGGCGGGGCGGTCGCGGTGGGGGCCGGCATAGGCGTAGCCGGCGACACGGCCGCCGTCGTCGGCGACCAGGAACGCGTGTGTCCGCGTCAGCCGTTCGATCCGCTGGCTGAATTCTGACAGGCTCGGTGACTGCTCCTCAAAGCTCACCGGCGAGTCGTCCACAAAGCGTGAGTAGATCTCCAGGCAGGCGGCGGCATCGCGTTCAGCTACGGCATGTCGGACCTGCATTAGCGCTGAGAGAATAACGACTTGCGTAGGCACCGCGCGTACGTGATGGTCCGTCGGCGGTGGGCGCGCAGCTAAAGTCAGCGCGCGAGATGCCGAGCAGAGCTGACTACGACATCGTCCTCTTCGGGGCGACGGGGTTCACGGGCGAGCTCACAGCGCAGGCTCTGAACTTGCAGATTCCGCGGGGCGCGCGGTGGGCGCTGGCCGGACGTGATCAGGACAAGCTCGCGGCTCTGCGGGAGCGGCTCGCGGCGATCGATCCGGCCGCGGCTGAGCTGTCGCTGCTCACAGCCGACGTCGGTGACCGCGCGACGCTCGAGGCGCTGGCGCTCTCGTCGCGCGTCGTGATCTCGACGGTCGGACCGTACCTCGCGCACGGTGAGGCGCTGGTGGCTGCCTGTGCCAAGGCCGGCACCGATTACGTGGATCTCTGCGGTGAGCCGGAGTTTGTGGACCTCATGTACCTGCGCTACCACCGGCTGGCTCGCGAGACCGGCGCGCGGCTGGTGCATTCATGCGGCTTTGACTCGGTTCCGTACGACCTGGGCGCGCTGTTCACGATCAGCCAGATCCCAGAGGCCGCTGAGGTGCCGATCGCTTTGGAGGGGTTCGCGCTGGCATCCGGCGCTATCTCCGGTGGTACCTATCACTCTGCCGTTGGGGCGCTCGGGCGGCTCAAGGAGAGCGGGCGGGTCGGGCGGCAGCGGCGTTCGGTCGAGCGTCATGCGCCGGACGGCAAGCTTGCCGAGGGCCGCCGCGTGCGCGGCATTTCGCGCCGCCCGCACAGGGACCGGTTCGCCGGCGGCTGGGTTGTCAGCGCGCCGACGATCGATCCGCAGCAGGTGCTGAGAACGGCACGACTCAACGAGCAGTACGGGCCTGACTTCTCCTACGCGCACTACATCGTCACCCGGAAGCTCAGAACCACCGTGGCGTTGGGAGCCGTTGTGGGCTGCGCGGCGATGCTGGCGCAGGTTGGGCTGACCCGACGGATGCTGCTCAAGCTCAAGAGGTCAGGATCCGGACCCAGCGAGGGCAAGCGTGCCAAGTCATTCTTCAGAGTTAGATTCCGGGCGCGGGTGGGCGGTGGGCAGCCGCGGGTCGTGATCACTGAGGTAAGTGGCGGAGACCCCGGTTATGGTGAGACGGCGAAGATCCTGGCGCACTCTGCGCTCTGCCTCGCGTTCGATGAGGTGCCGGCCACCGGCGGTGGGCAGTGGTCGCCCGCACTGGCGCTCGGGCAGCCGTTGATCGACCGTTTGGTCGAGGCCGGGATTTTGTTTCGCGTAGTTGAGTAACGGTCGGGCCCTGAACCAACAGGGTGCACCGGGAGCAGGAGGAGAGATGGCGGAAGGGATGTCTGGATCAGCGTCTGAGGTCACCGATCCCGCGAAGTTCTTACGTGAACACGGGCCGGCGACGATCGAATGGGCCGCTGCATACCTTGAGCGGGTCGGGTCCCTGCCCGTGCTGGCCCAGGTCGAGCCCGGGGAGCTGACCGCGAGGCTTCCGGCCGCCGCGCCGGAGCAGGGCGAGAGCTTTGACGCCGTGCTGCGGGACCTCGAGGAGATTCTGCTCCCGGGAATCACGCACTGGCAGCACCCGCGTTACTTCGCTTACTTCCCCTCGACCACGAGCGGCCCCGCGATCCTCGCGGAGCTGCTCGCGGCGACGATCAACACGGTCGGCTTCCTGTGGCGCTCGTCACCGGCTGCGACCGAGCTTGAAGGTGTGGTTCTGGCATGGGTCGCCGAGCTGATTGGCCTGCCGGCCGGCTGGCACGGGCAGATCGAGGGCGGCGGGTCGCTCGCGACGATGACGGCCGCGATCGCGGCGCGTGACGCGACCGGGCGTAACCTGCTGGTCTGTTCAGCGGAGACGCACTCTTCGGCGGCCAAGGCGGCGCGGATGCTCGGCATGGGCCTGCGGACCGTGCCGGTTGATGATGAGGGTGCCATGAGGGCTGACGCTCTTGGGGACCTCAAGGACGCGGCAATCGTTGTAACGACCGTCGGCACGACCAGCCGCGGCGCGGTGGACCCGGTGCCCGCGGTTGCCGATGCCTGTCAGCCGGCCGGAACCTGGCTGCATGTCGACGCCGCCTACGCCGGCACGGCGATGGTCTGTCCGGAGCTGCGATGGGCGTTCGCGGGTGTTGAGCGCGCCGACTCACTGCTTGTCAACGCCCACAAGTGGATGTTGACGCCGGTCGACTGCTCGCTGCTCTGGACCGCGCGGCCCGACGCTTTTCTGCACGCGTTCTCGATGATCCCGGAGTATCTGCGCGCGCCGTCGCTGCAGGACGAGTTGTCGTTACACGAATACGGCCCCGCCCTGGGTCGCGGCTTCAGGGCGCTCAAGCTCTGGGCTGTGCTGCGCTGTTACGGGGCGGATGGCCTGCGACGGCACGTGCGCGCTGGGGTTGAGATGGCGCAGACGTTTGCAGCATGGGTCACGACGGCGCCGGACTGGGGGGTGGTCTCACCGCTTCGATTCGGACTCGTCTGCTTCCGTCACATCGGCGACGACCAGCTCAATCAGGCGCTTCTGGAGGCTGTCAACGCGTCCGGTGAGGCGTTCCTCTCGCACACGGTGATCGACGGCCGCTACACCCTGCGTTTGGCCACCGGCGGCCTGCTCACGACACCGGCTGACATCGACCACGCCTGGGCCGTGCTGCGCCGAGAAGCCGCGGCGCTGTCATCCTGAAGCGATGCGGGTACTTGTCGTGGAGGATGAAAGGCGTCTTGCGGACGCGATCGCGCGCGGGCTGCGCCGCGAAGGCATGGCGGTTGACATCGCGCCCGACGGGGCGGACGCGATCGGGAAGACGAACCTGGTGCGGTATGACGTCGTCGTCCTGGACCGTGACCTGCCGGAGGTCCATGGCGACGAGGTCTGCTCACTGTTGCGCGAACAGAAGCCGGAGACCGGGATCATCATGCTCACGGCCGCCAGCGAAGTTGAGGAGCTGGTGGCCGGACTGGCGCTCGGCGCCGACGATTACCTGGCGAAGCCATTCCGTTTTGAGGAGCTGGTCGCCCGGATCCGTGCGCTGGGTCGCCGTGCGCTGCCCAGCCGCCCACCGATCCTGCGCCACGGAGATCTTGAGCTCGATCCCGCTCGGCACACCGTTACACGCGACGGTGCGCCGGTTGAGCTCGCGCGCAAGGAGCTGGCGGTGCTCGAGGCGTTGATGTTGGCGGACGGCGCGACCGTCTCTGCGGAGGAGCTGCTCGAGCGGGCCTGGGACGAGCACACCGACCCGTTCACCAACGTCGTGCGGATGACGATCATGACGCTTCGCCGCAAGCTTGGGGACCCACCGATCGTTCAGACGGTCATCGGTGTCGGCTATCGCATGGCGTGAGAGTATCGTGGGGAGGCCGACAGTCACGTCATGAAGTTCCGTGCGCGCGCCATCCGGATCCGCCTGACGCTGATCTACGGCGTGGTCTTCCTGCTGGCCGGGGCGGTTCTGTTGACGATCGGCTACCTGTTGGTCCGCCATAACCTGCACGATCGTCACAGCCTGCATGCGAACGCCCGCAAGCTGGCGTTCGAGCAGCTCTACCCACACCTGCGCCCACCAGCCGGCGGCGCTCCACGCGGTGAGAACGCCGCGCTCGGCGCGGCGGTAGCGGCCGGCTATGCGCAGGCAGCCACCGCGGCACTGCACCGGCTGCTGCTTGAGTACGTAGCCGCCCTGGCGGTGATGACAGGCGTGTCGGTCCTGGCCGGCTGGATCATGGCCGGGCGTTCACTGACGCCGCTCGATCGGGCGTTTGAAAGCCAGCGCCAGTTTGTCGCGAACGCTTCGCACGAACTCCGCACACCGCTGGCGATCATGCGTACGGAGGTCGACGTCACGCTGGCCGATCCAGACGCCGGCGTCGATGAACTGAGATCGATGGCGGAGACCGTCCGCGAGACGATCGACCGCAGCGAAGGGCTGATCGCGGCGCTGCTTACGCTCGCCCGAAGCGAGATGGTCAACGCTCGGAAGGACCCGATCGACCTCGCGCTGCTAGCCGGGCGCTGCGTCCGCGCGTTTGGGTCGGCCGCGGACGCGGCCGACGTGGAGATCGAGGCTGAACTTGGGCCTGCAGCGGTGCGCGGCGATGGGCCGCTGCTCGAGCGGTTGCTCGCAAACCTGGTGGACAACGGGATCCGTCACAACGTGCCCGGCGGGCGGCTGCGCGTGACGACCAGAACGGTTGGCGGCGAGGCTGAGCTCGCGGTCAGCAACGGCGGCTCGGTGATCGATCCCGAGCAGGTCCGTACTCTCACGGAGCCCTTCCGACGGCTCACGCGGACGCCCGGCGGCTACGGCGTCGGACTCTCGATCGTGCAGTCGGTCGCCGAAGCTCATCACGGCTCGCTTCAGGTCAGCGCCCCGGCCAGCGGCGGTCTCGAAGTTCGTGTTCGGCTGCCGGCCGATTCGGACTCGAGCCAGCCGTCTGAGCTGAGCTTGGAGCAGGCCCCTGCACCGCAATCGCTTACACAGAGTTGACATAGGTAACTCTTACGGTTTTCCGCGCGTTTTTTAGGAAACCGTCCATACAGTCCAAGCGGAATTTGAATTCGAAACTGGCTCCTTTGAAAGCCAGTTCTCCAGATGAGGCTTAAATATGACTCGACGCCGTGGCCGGCGGTCGGCCCGACCGTGGTACCTGTATCTGTTCGGATTGGTAGCGATTGTGATGATTGCGCTCGGTGTGAGCGAGGTCGGTGCGCCGACCAGCTCGGCCCGAACCTCCACGCAAGTGGTGACAGCTGAGGACGGAGTGGTCCAGGCCACCGTGTCGGGCACCGGCAACGTCGAGCCCGGCGTTGACGACGCCGTGAACTTCGCAACGAGCGGCACGCTCAAGACGATCGACGTGAGCGTCGGTGAGCACGTAAAGAAGGGCCAGCTGATCGCGACGCTCGATCGAACCTCAGCGCAGCTCACCCTCGATGAAGCAGAGGACAGCCTGAAGTCTGCGGAGGACGACCTGACCTCGGCCGAGGACGGCACCTCGACGTCGACTGGGTCGAGCTCGTCCGGCTCCTCAGGCTCGGACGCTGAGGCTACGGCTGCATCGGTCGGCCACGCCGGCGGCACCGGCACCGCAACCACCACGTCTTCGACCACCACCACGGGGACCACCACCACCGGAACCACGACCGGAACAACGACACAGACCACGACCGGGGTCACCACGACCGGAACCACGACGACCCCGACCAAGACGTCAACCGGCACGACGACGACTCCGACCGGAACGACCAAAGGTACGACGGGTGGGGGCAAGAAGCTGACCGGCACGAAGAAGCAGACGACCGGTGTGAAGAAAGGCAGCACTCCCACCAAGGCGAGCAACAAGAGTGCGACGCAGACGACTACCACCACCAAGTCAACTCCCTCACCTTCTGCGATCGCGCAGGATGAGTCCTCGGTCGATAGCGCCAAGGCGAGCGTCACGAGCGCCAAGAAGGCGCTTGCCGACACCAAGCTCTATGCGCCGGTCACCGGCACGATCGCTTCGCTCGGCAGCGACGAGATAGGTCAGACGGTCTCCTCCGGCAGTTCGTCGTCGGGCAGCTCCTCGAGCTCCTCCACGGCGACCACAGCGGCAACCGGCTCGAGCACCACATCATCAACTAGCTCCAGCTTTGCGACGATCATCAACAACAAGACCATGACGATGACCGTCTCACTCAGTGAGACGAACATCTCGAGCGTCAAAGTCGGCCAGATCGCCACCGTGTCGCTGAGCGCTCTGAGCGGCGTTAAGCTCGCAGGCAAGGTCACCTCGATCTCTCCGCTCGGCAGCTCCAGCAGTGGCGTCGTCTCCTATGACGTGGGCCTCACCATCTATCAATACAACCGCAAAGTGCTGCCTGGCATGAGCGCCACAGCGACGATCGTCACCAGCCAGGCCCAGGGCGTGACCCTGCCCACCGACGCGGTGAGCAGTGGCACCGTGAAACTCGACACCAACGGCAAGATCACCACGCGGAGCGTGACCGTCGGCCTCAAGGGCACATCTCGCGAAGTGATCGAGTCCGGCGTCAAGGCCGGGCAGCAGGTCGAGGTCACCATCACGCTGCCCGCGCTTGGGACCAGCACCAGCTCCTCCTCGACAAGCACCACCTCGGGCTTCGGCGGCGCCGGTGGCGCCACAGGTGGGTTCGGCGGCGCCGGCGCCGCTGGGGCTCTCTTCGGCGGGGGCGGGGGGTAGCTGATGACACGCGCCGGCCGGCCGGTGATAGAGCTCCGCGACGTTCGCAAGACGTACGAGCTCGGTGACATTTCAGTGCATGCTCTGCGGGGCGTCACGCTCAGCGTGGAGCGTGGTGAGTACGTGGCGATCATGGGCCCGTCGGGTAGCGGCAAGAGCACGTTGATGCACATCCTCGGGTGCCTCGATAGCCCCACGTCTGGGTCATATCGGCTCAACGGGACAGATGTCAGTGGTGTGGCCGAAGACGATCTTTCGGACCTGCGTAACCGATCGATAGGCTTCGTTTTCCAGGCGTTCAACCTGATCCCGCGGACGCGGGCCATCACCAATGTGGAGCTGCCGCTGACGTATGCGGGGGTGTCGCGGGCCGAGCGCCGGACGCGGGCGCTCGGGGCGCTCGCGTCCGTGGGTCTCGGTGACCGCTCCGATCACCTTCCGTCGGAGTTGTCTGGAGGTCAGCAGCAGCGGGTCGCGGTCGCGCGTGCGCTCGTGACCAATCCGGCGATGATCCTCGCTGACGAGCCGACGGGAAACCTTGACACCAACTCGACCGCCGAGGTTCTGGGGATGTTCGACCATCTCAACCGGCAGGGCCGGACGATCATGCTGATCACGCATGAGCCTGACGTCGCGGAGCATGCGCGGCGCGTGATCCGTGTCAGAGACGGTCAGATCGTGTCGGATGAGCAGAACGATCACGCGCAGCGCGCTCGAGTGCTGGCATGAATGAGACGATCGCTACCGCTTGGGCGGGCCTTGCGGCCAACAAGCTCCGCTCGGGCCTGACGATCCTCGGATTGATGATCGGTGTTGGGTCGGTGATCGTGCTGATCGCGGTTGGCACCGGCTCTGACACCGCGGTCGAGTCACAGATCAGCGCACTGGGTTCCAACACGCTGACCGTGTCCCCGGCCCAATCACTCGGCGGCCTTTTCGGCAGCGGATCGAGTTCAACGCTCACGATGGCCGACGCTGACGCGCTGGACAACCACTTTCAGGATCCGGACGTCAAAAGCGTCTCGCCGGTGGAGAACGCCTCTTCGGTGACGCTCACCTACGGCACCACCACGTACCAGCCGTCGTCGTTCGTGGGCACCAACCCGAGCTATGAGCAGGCGCGCAACTACACGATGGCTGAAGGCAAATGGTTCACGAGGAAGCAGGTGAAAGACCACGCCGACGTTCTGGTACTCGGGCCGCAAGTTGTGACCAAGCTCTTCAACGGCGCGGATCCGGTTGGGGACACGATCCAGATCAGCGGGACAGACTTCACCGTGATCGGCGTCACCAACTCCAAGGGGTCAAACGGCTCCTCCAATTTGGATGATGTGGTGATGGCGCCGATCACGACCGTTGAGGACGACTTCACCGGATACGGGAGCATCAGCTCGATACTTGTGCAGGCGAAGTCGACCGACGCACTCAGCGCGGCGCAGACCGAGGTCACGAACATCCTCGACCAGGTGGATCCCCCGACGTCCAGCTCCAGCGGCTCGAGCAACTTCCAAGTGGTCAACCAGAGCTCGATCATTTCGGCCTCCAACTCCAGCAGCAAGGTGTTCACGACCCTGCTGGCGGAGGTCGCCGCGATCTCTCTGCTGGTCGGGGGCATCGGCGTGATGAACATCATGCTCGTCTCCGTCACCGAGCGCACCCGGGAGATCGGCATCCGCAAAGCCGTCGGTGCGCGGCGCAGTGACATCCTCACCCAATTCCTGGTCGAGGCGGTGATGGTTTCCGTATTCGGCGGGCTCGCCGGTGTACTCGCGGGCCTGCTCGGAAGCCAGTTCAAGATCGCCGGAGTCGACCCGGTGGTAGCGCCCTATTCGATCGGGCTCGCGTTCGGCGCCGCCGTGCTCACCGGCCTGTTCTTCGGCACCTACCCGGCGGCCCGGGCGGCCGCCATGCGCCCGATCGACGCGCTCCGCTTCGAATAGGCGCCGCGCTCAGAAGACCGCCCGACCGATTTCAGCAACGAAACCATCCAGAGGAACCTGACAATGAACACGACACCCGACCCCCACGGTCCGGTCGACAGTGAGCTGGACGAGTACGAGTACGAGGACGATGGCTTCGGTGAGAGTCTGCCGCTTCGTCCCAAGCGACCGTTCCTGACCAAGTGGAGCGCCGGATTGATGGCGATCGTCCTTGGCGCTGTCGGCTTTTTCGTAGGCGTGCGCGTAGAAAAGGGCGAGATTCCGTCGAGCAGCGGGACCAGCGGTGCGTTCGCCGGCGCGTCGTCCGCCACCGGAGCGGGTGCGACAGGCCGCACCGGCGCCGCGGGCAGCTTCGCGAGCCGCTTCGCGGGCGGGTTTGGCGGGGCTAGTGGCAACAACACGACCGGCTCAGTGGCCAGCGTGAGCGGCAAGACGATCTATGTGACAGAGAGTTCGGGCAATACCGTCAAGGTCAAGCTCACTGGGAAGACGACGATCACCAAGAGCGAGTCAGTTTCATCGGCGAAGGTCTATCCAGGCGATCAGGTCGTGATCGCCGGCAGCAAGGGCTCAGGCGGCACGATCACGGCGACGACGCTCACGGACTCCGGTGCGAGCGCCACCAGCAGCACAACTTCAAGCTCCACCTCAGGGAGCAGCTCTTCATCCGTCGTCAGTTCGCTGTTCGGGAGCTAACGGCATGAAATTCGAAAGGACTGGAACACCGTTGAAACGTCTATTTGCAGCGCATCGCGGTATCGGGCTGGCGATGCTCGCCATCGCCGCGGCGATCTGCATCGCCGCATGTGGCGGGAGCACGACCGCGTCATCCACAACCAAGAGCACCACGACGAGTAAGACCAAGTCGAGCACCTACACGGCACTGCGCACCTGCATGAGTAAGCACGGCGTCGCGCTGCCGAGCACCACCGGTCGCGCAGGCGCCGGCGGCACGACCCCTGCTCCCGGCACGGGCACGACGCCGGCCGGTGGTGCTCCGGCAGGCGCCACCGGTGGCGGTGGCGGCTTTGCCGGCGGCGCGAACTCAAAGTTCGCCAAGGCGTTGAAGGCCTGCGGCGGCAACACCAGCAGTCTCGCGGGCGGGGCCCGCCCCGGCGGCACCGCGGGTGCGGGTGGCGCGCGGACGACGTTCAGCAAGGCAACGCTCGCCGCGTACGTCGCTTGCGTGCGCAAGAACGGGTATCCGGCGATGCCCGAGGCCAAGACCAACGCCACCACGGGTGGCTTCTTCCCCGCGAGCATTCAGAAGAATGCGAAGTTCCAGAAGGCGAGTGCCAAGTGCACCAGCATTCTGCGTCCTGCTGGGGGCGGGTCTAGCCAGTCGACCACCACGAACTCGAGCACATAGCGCTCGCCGATAGCGCGCACACCGAACCCTCCTGGGTACCCGGCCGGCCGGCCCGGTGATGCGTGTCTCCTGACAGAAATGGCGGGGGACACACATCGCTCGGGCACGGCCGGCCGTTCCGTGTTAATCGTACGTGAGGAACTTATGAAGGACGAGTCAGGAACTTACGAAGCTCTGACGTAACGCTGTTGTCATTGCTTTTGAAGCGCACGCGTGACGACAGGAGAGCCAGACCCGATGAAGAGCTATAAAACAATCCTCCCCGTGCTATTTGGCGCGCTCGCAGGAGCGATCGTCGCGCTCATCATCTCGAGCGGCGGCACCACCAAGACGGTGACCGACGACGTGGTTTCCTCCAGCGCCAGCTCAGTCCCAACGGCGCTCACAAAGTCGACCGGCACGACGATCAACGCGGTCTATCGGAAGGCCAGTCCCGGGGTCGTCGATATTGACGTCACCGCTGTTACCAAGAGCAACAGCGGCGGAGGCTTCTTCCAGACCCAGTCGCAGACCACTGAGGACGAGGGGGCCGGGGTGGTCCTGAACAAGCAGGGTGACATCATCACCGATGAGCACGTGATCGCCGGTGCCACGTCTGTGACAGTCCACTTCCAGAACGGCGTGAGCGCCAAGGCCAAGGTGCTCGGCAGCGACGCCTCGAGCGACGTCGGTGTCATCAAGGTCAACGTGCCGGCCTCCGAACTGCACCCGATCGCCTTCGCCAACTCAAGCGATGCTCAGGTCGGTGACCCGGTGGTGGCTATCGGCAGCCCGTTCGGGTTGCCCGAGACGACCACGGCGGGGATCGTCAGCGCTGTTGGCCGCAGCATCACCGCGCCCAACAACTACACGATCCCGGGCGCGATCCAGACCGACGCAGCGATCAACCCCGGTAACTCCGGCGGACCGCTGCTCGATGCCGATGGTGACGTGATCGGCCTCAACGATCAGATCCAGACGAGTTCCGGATCGAGTGCAGGGGTTGGCTTCGCGACCCCTGCCAACACTGACCTGCGGGTGGCGGACGCGATCATCGCCGGCAAGCCGGTCAAACATCCGTACGTGGGGGTCTGCCTGAACTCTGGGTACGCCGGCACCGGTGCCGAGATCTCACCATCCGGCGGCAGCGACTGCAGCACCCCGGTCGTCGCCGGCTCGCCGGCCGCCAAGGCCGGGCTGAAGGCTGGTGACGTGATCACCAAGATCGACAACAAGCGGATCGCCAACAGCGATGACTTCATCGCGGTGATCAGCAACTACACGCCAGGCCAGACCGTGACGCTGACCGTTACTGCTCCCAAGAGCACGAGCAGCAAGCAGGTTCAGGTGACCCTGGGTACCCGCCCCAAGTCGGCTCCGACCGCGGGCTAGCGGTACTAACCGAGAGTTGCGGGCGCGGACGCTGCGAGTGTCCGCGCCATCAGCTCGCTGTGAACCGAACGGCCGCCACCGGATTTGCGCCACCAGCGGCCGTCCGCTCCGAGCGTCCAGGAACCGGAGTCGTCGGCGAAGCAGCGGTCGAGCGTGTCCTGCAGCTCGCCGCGATGGTCGTCACTGTCAATCGGGACGAGCAGCTCCACACGCGTGTCGAGGTTGCGGGGCATCATGTCGGCCGAGCCGATATAGAAGGCCCGCTCGTCGCCGAACTGGAACGCATAGATGCGCGAGTGTTCAAGGAAGCGGCCGACGATTGAGACGACGTTGATGTTCTCGCTGATACCAGGCAGGCCTGGTCGCAGACAGCAGATGCCGCGGACGTTGATGTCGATCGTCACCCCTGCCTGAGAGGCGCGGTAGAGCGCCTCGATGCAGCGCTGGTCCACCAGTGAGTTCATCTTCAGCTGGATGCGGGCGTTCTGGCCGGCGTGGCGGGCGGCGGCCGCACGCTCGATCAGCTCGATCAGCGGGCCGCGCATGGAGTCGGGCGCCACCAGCACTCGGCGCTCACGCTTTGGATGCGCATACCCCGTGAGTGAGTTGAACAGGTTCGCTACCTCCTGCCCGATTTCCCGGTTGGTTGTGAACAGCCCAAAGTCCTCATAGAGGCGAGCGTTCTTGGCGTGGAAGTTGCCGGTCCCGATCATCACATAGTGGCGTACCTCATCGTGCTCGCGGCGCACCACCAGGATCGTCTTGGCGTGGGTCTTCAGGCCGGGGATGCCGTGTACGACATGGGCGCCGACCTCCTCGAGCTCGCGCGACCAGCGGATGTTCTGACGCTCATCGAAGCGGGCCTTGAGCTCCACCATGCAGACAGCCTGCTTGCCGTTCTCAGCCGCGGTGATCAGGGCCGGAACGAGCGCCGAATCGTCGGACGTCCGGTACACGGTCATCTTGATCGCGAGCACGTTTGGATCCCCGGAGGCCTGAAGCACCAGGCGCTCAACGCTCGAGGAGAAGGAGTGGTAGGGGTAGTGGACCAGGACGTCACCATCCCGCATCGCCGCGAAGATGTCCGGCGTCTCGTCGGCCTCGTCGGCTTGCTGACGGAAGGCTGGGTGGGTCTGGGGGGTCCACGACTGCTGCCGCAGCTCCAAGTGGTCTTCAATCCCGACGATCTGCCACAGATCGGTCAGATCGAGCATGCCGATCTCGTCGTACACCTGGTTCGGCGCCACGTCGAGCCAATCGATCAGCCGCTCCCGCGTGCCCGCGTCGACCTCGGCGCCCACTTCGAGGCGGACGACCTCACCGAAGCGCCGGCGCCGCAGCTCATCCTCGACCGCGGCTAGCAGATCGTCGGTCTCATCGGAGACCTCAAAGTCGGCATCCCTGGTTACGCGGAAGAGGTTGTGCGAGACGACCTCCATCCCCGGGAAGAGGGTGTCAAGGTGGTGAGCGATCAGGTCCTCGAGTGGGATGAAGGTGTCCTTCTCAATCTCCACGAAGCGCGGCAGTACTTCCTTGGGGACCTTGACGCGGGCGTAGAGCTCGCCTTCGGCGCTTGGATCGTGCAGGTGCACCAGCAGGCTGAGGGAGAGGTTGGAGATGTAAGGGAAGGGGCGGCCCGGCCCGATTCCCAGCGGTGTGAGCACCGGGAAGATATGTTCGCGGAAGTAACGCTCAAGCTTTTTCGGTGAGGCGCCCGACTCCTCACAGCTGACGATCCGGATACCGGCCTTCGCCAGCTCCGGCTTGATCACCTGGCTCAGCTGGCGTTCCTGACGCCCGCCGTGCGCCCGCACGATCGTCGCGATCTCCTCCATCAGTCGTGTCGGTGAGATGCCGTCCGGTCCGCGCCGGTCGATTCGCGCCTCGATCTTCTCCTGCACGTTGGCCACGCGAACCATGAAGAACTCGTCGAGGTTCGATGTGTAGATGGCCAGGAACTTGAGGCGCTCGAGCAGGGGAACGCGCTCATCTTCACCGAGCTCCAATACGCGCTCGTTGAAATCCAGCCACGACAGCTCGCGGTTGATGTAGAGGCCCGGGTCCTTGAGGTTCACGGCACTGTGCTCCGGCTCCTCGATCCGCTCCAGCACAGAGTCAGTCATACGGCCTCACCGTGGCGCAGCAACCAAAGCATTCGAGCAACACTACGCGGTCGTTTAGCCGATGACCAGCGGGCGGCGAAAGACTCGCTCAAAGGCCTCGCCGTCACCGTAACGATCGACGCTCCAGCGCGGCAGCGTGAGGTCACCTTCGGCCAGCAGGTGCAGCGCGCGTCCGTCACCGTTGGTGCTCAGGCGCACCGAGCTGATTGACTGGTCGCGCCCGCGTTCAAGGTGCTCAGCGAGCCGCAGCAAGATCGCGCAGCGGTCCAGCATCTCCTCGTCACCGGGAAGCCCGAGCTTGGCCCACTCGCCGAGCTTCGGTGCCCCCTTGCGGTGGTAACGCGCCATCTGTGCGATCAGCGCCCGCTCACGCGGCTCAAAGCCCGGCAGCTCGGCGCTGACGATCAGATAGCGGGAATGCTTGTGATGATCGTCGTAGGAGATGGTCATGCCGACGTCATGGAGCATCGCGGCTGCCCACAACAGTTCCATCTCGCCCTGCATCGGCTTGAACAGGCCGGCCTTCACCAGCGACGCATGCATCTGCAGGGAGAGGCGGGCGACGTGCTCGGTGTGGGGGAGGTCTGACTCATACTGGGTGGCGAGGTTCCGGACCGCGGCCTCGCGCACGTCGGGAAACAGCGGATGGTCCTCATCGAGGATCGTCCTGGCTAGGAAGATGCCGTCCCTGAGACCCATCTCCGTCACCTCGATGCTGTCGAACTCACCGTGTTCGAGAACGGTCTGCAGGGTCAGCGCCGCCGCGAGGATGATGTCGCCGCGACCCGGTTTGATGCCCGGCACCGTGCGGCGCTCGGCGACCGGCAACGCCGCGAGCATCTCAACCAACGTGTCCAGTGCCGCCGCGCTGAAGACATAGCCCTGGACGCCGATGTCGATGCCGCCGGCGCTGCCGAAGGCTGCCCGCTGATCGGCGGCTGCGAGGTTGCGAACGGCGCCGCCGGTTGCGACCAGACGGCCACCGCGGCCACCCAGCCATTCGCTCTGGGTCAGCCGCTCAGCCACATGTTCACGCAGCCGTTGCATGTCCTTACGCCGGGCGGCACGCGTGGGATCGCCCTCAGCCAGGAACCGTTCGGTCATTCGCACCGCCCCGACCGGCGCTGACAGCGACGCTCGCTCGAGGCGGGCGTGTACGTCGGTCAGCTGCATACTGCCGCCGCCTAGGTCCAGCACCACGCCGTCCGTGAGCGTAGAACTGTTGATCGCGGCCACGTATCCGTAATGGGCTTCCTGCAAGTCCGACAGCACCTCCACCGTGTAACCGGTCGACTGGCGCACACGATCGAGAAAGGCGCCGCGGTTGGTGGCTTCCCGAATCGCGCTCGTGGCGAAGACATGGACGTTGTCGGTGCTCAGATGATTCGCCTTGCAGAAGTGCTCGAAGATCGACATCGTTTCCAGGCCCCGCGCGATGGCCACATCGGTCAGGGCGCCGGTGGCGCCCATGCCGGCGCCGATGCGAACGTCCTCGTAGAGCTCGTCCGTATGCTTCCACCAACCGCCGTCACCGTAGGTGAAGACGACCAGGCGCCAAGAGTTCGAGCCGAGGTCGATCACCGCCACCTGGCGCGGTGCCATGCCGCTCCGGCCGGCCGCACGCGTGCTTCTCCAGCTCATTGGGCCATGATCCGCCCGGCTTCGGACGATCCCTCCACCTAACGGAAGCGCAGCCCGCAAACTGCGTGAATTCCGAACTGTCCGGTGCTGTGCGAGCGCCCTCACGCGGACAGCGCGAGCTACGCGGCTCGCAGGTATCTGACCGAGGTCAAGACCATCAATGCGGTCATCAGGCAGGCGCTGGCAACGCACCACTCACAGATCTCCTTTAGCGTGAAGAGCTCGCGGTACGTCAGATACATGCTGAAGCCAAAGCCGATCAGGGCGACGCCGAAGCCGGCCAGACGCCCGAGTTCCCCGCGGATGAAGAGCGTCACGAGGATCGTGATGTAGCCGAGCAGTCCGAGCAGAGCCACGGGGATGCCGGCGAGCTTCGCGTAGCGTGACGATTGCACCGCTTCGCAGGTCGAGTGGCCGCTGTTCTTGCCGAAGCACGGCAGGGAGGCGAGGCCGTGGTAGTGGATGTACGTCAGGTACGTCGCTTCAAGCGTCCCGACCATCGCGATCACAAGGATCACGACGGTCAGGACGCCGGGGTCGGAGAGGCGGCCGACGTGCCCCCGCCCTGGGTCGACGGAGACCGGAGGAAGCGGCCTACTCGACCGCGTTGATGGCGGAGACATAAGCGCTGTAACCGTTGGTGGGTAGCCCGATGATTGGCTTGGACTTGCCCCCGGGGCCGCTGACGACCACTGTCGGAGTCGAGCCCTCGCCGCCATCGACGGCCGAGCCCTGCTGGTTGTCGGTGTTGACCTCGCGCTTGAGGCTGGCCAGGCTGCGGTCGGACATCCACTTCGTGAAGTTCAGGCCCGGGATCTGTTTCGCAAGGCCTGTCAGATAACTCTGCGTGACGTAGTTCGTGTCCTCCTGCCCCTGCTCGTTGTACATCAGCTCGATGTAGTACCACTCCTTGTCCTGCAGCCCCGCGGCCTCGGCGGCCACCTGCTGCTGCTCAAAGGCGTTCGCGTCGGGGTTGCTGCCAGAGGCAGTCTCAAGCGATCTGTAGACCAGCTTCGCCTTGCCGGTACGGACGTACTGGCTGACGAGCGCATCCTCCCAGCCCGTACCCGCCTCGCCTTCGGGGTTGGTGAAGCTCGTGGGCGTGGCGAACTCGTCACATACGGAGCATTCGAGGTCGCCGTACTCGGTGATCGTGATCGGGGCGCTGGACTTGCCGAGCGTATTCCCCGACTCCGGGATTCCGGCCAGCAAGCTGTCCACGTGCTTCGCTGCCGCCTTGGCGGCAGCGGTCTGCGGTTGGACGGCGTTGCTGGCGCCGCTGCTGGAGACGACGATCGCCACGACGATCACTATCACGGCCGCGGCTGTCACGCCGCCGAAGATCTGAAGGCGCCGGGTCCGGCTGGCCTTGGCGGCCAGCTCCTGTTCTTTGGCGAGGCGCTCGGCGCGCGCCTGCTCTTTTTGTTCTTTACGTGAAGCCATTGCGGCGCGACGATACCGGCTCTCCGTACGGGCTGCGTAAGAGTAGCGTCAGACAGAGGCCGCCCGGATCGAACGCACGGTGGGCCAAAATCCCCGCACTTTGCGCGTGAAGATCGTGTGAACGCGGGCGCCCGTCTCCACAGCCGCTTTCCAGGGTGCTCTATTGTTCCAGCCATGTCGTCAGGTGTGAGCGCGGCGCTGGTAGGTACAAGTGCGGCCGGATCAACGCAGCGTGCCCAGAACAGGCTGCGCCTTGCTGTCGTGGATCGTGACCCCGGCTTCATGCAGGTCCTCTCAAACCGGCTGGACGCACTGGGCTGGGATCTGCGGGCGCTGTCCAGCGCCGTTACCGTTGATGTGCTCGTCGGGATGCGCCTCAACGCACTGGTGGTCGACCTGGCGGTCCTGGGGCCCGGCAGCTGGGAGTATCTGGAGCGGGTCTGCTCGCGTCTGCCCGGCCTGGCAGTGATCGTCTGCACCGGTCCCTCTTCGGTGGCTCAGCGCGTTCGCGGCCTGCGACTCGGTGCCGACGCCTGGATGACCAAGCCCTGCCACGCCGAGGAACTGATCTGCGTGATCGAGGCCGCCATCCGCCGGCATCGCCGTAACGAGATGCCGCAGATGGAAGCCTCGACCAGCATCGGTGAGCTCACCATCCGCCCTGATCTCTATCAGGCGTACTGCGGTGACGTCAGCCTCGAGTTGACCGCGCGCGAGTTTGAGATCCTGCACCTGCTCTCGCAGTCGGATCGCGTCCTGCGCCGCGAAGAGATCTATGAGCGTGTCTGGGGTTATGCGATGGCGCACGGTGATCGTTCGGTGGACGTCTTCGTCCGCAAGCTTCGCCAGAAGCTCCGGGTCGCGTCGCCGTCATGGAGTTATATCCACACCCATTTCGGGGTCGGCTACCGGTTTGCGCCTGAGGTTGACGGTGGCGAATCACATCCCGAAGCAGGCCTGCACGAGTCGGACCCAGATCTGGCTGAAGTACTCGCCGTCTAAGACGGCTGCTGCTCGATCACAGGGTCGTTACAGGGTGTTCACGCGCCGGTAACGCGCCCCGGTCGATCTCACTCGACGATGGGGAGATGGCAGCAATCTCCGCGGGAAATCACGAGCTGTTGTCGCTGGGACCGCTGGAAATCGCCCCCGCCGAGCACCTCGCGCGCGCAAGCGGGCACGCGCTCACGCTCTCCATCCGGGAGCTGAAGCTACTCACCGAGCTGGCTCGCCGAGCCGACCGGATCGTCTCGCGTGAAGAGCTCTTTGAGCTGGTCTGGGAGCGCGTCATGCGTCCGGGTGACCGCTCGGTCGACGTCTACGTGCGCAAACTACGGGTCAAGCTCGACGGCGCGCTGCCAGGCTGGTACTTCATCCATACGCACTTCGGGTTCGGTTACCGCCTGGCGCCGCAACGCAAGCCGCCCGTGACATGATGGCCAACTCTGGCAACGAGCAGGAGCAGCGTGCCCCAATGGCAGCGACCGAAGGAGAACCGCGGGACCGCGTGAGCGCAGACGCGCGCAACCGCTTCCGCGACGACCTGATCCGTCTGGAAGAGCAGGCGATGGGCGGTCTGGACCTGGTGGTCTCGCAGCTCGATCGCGCGCTCGAGGCGCTCAACTACCAGGACATCGAGCTGGCCGGCATGGTCGCGGCTGACGACGGTCAGATCGACGGACGCTACCTGGAGGTACATCAAGGGGCGCTGTCACTGCTCGGACGCCACCCTCCGACGGCCGACGATCTGCGTCTGCTGGCGGCGCTGCTGCACATCATCCGCTGCATCGAGCGGATGGGCGACCAGTGCGCGAACATGGCGAAGCTGGTACCGCTCTCGGGCTACGAGCAGCCCAAGGATGTGGTGATCCTGGAAGCGATCGAGAAGATGGGGATCTCAGCGCGCCAGCAGGTTCTGCAGGCCAAGGAGGCGTTCCGGACTAGGCATATATCGCTGGCCCGGGATCTCGTACGCCAGGACCTTGAGGTCAACCGTCTCAACCGCGAGATCTTCAGGCGCGCCGTTGACATCGGCGATGACGCCGACATGCGCGAATGGGCGATGTTCATGGTGCTGGTGGCGCGTTGCCTTGAGCGGATAGGCGACAACACGGTCGATATCGCCGAGCAGACTGCGTTCGTGGTCACCGGCCTGTTCAGCGAGTTTGAGCACGGCCACGGCGAGCAGGACTGAATTGACGCCTGCGGCCGCCGAGATTTGGCCTTAGGGCCAAAGACTGCCTGGTCAGGCCGATTTACCGTTTGCCGATCATGGATATCAGCCCCAGGCAGATAGTCGCGTTCGGCGGTGGGGGTTTCTCGATGGAGTGGGGGAACACGCTGCTTGATGATTTCGTGCTCGGTCTGGCGGGAGTGGAGCGGCCCAAGGTCTGCTTCCTGCCAACGGCGAGCGGCGATGCGGACCATTACGTGGTGCGCTTCTACAGGGCGTTCCCCGCCAGCGCCTGCGAGCCCTCGCACATCTCGCTGTTCCGCCGAGAGACCGGCGTGGGTGATCCGCGAGCCCACCTGCTCTCGCAGGATCTGATCTACGTGGGTGGTGGCAGCCTCGTATCGCTGCTCGGCACGTGGCGCGCCCACGGCATCGACAACGCGCTCAGGGAGGCATGGGAAGCCGGCGTGATCCTCTGCGGCGGCTCAGCTGGGGCGCTCTGCTGGTTCTCTCACACGCTCAGCGGCTTCCACGAGGGTCCGGCCCGCGAGGTCGATGGGCTGGGGCTGTTGCCGTGGAGTTGCGCCGTGCACTACCACGAGGAAGGCGGCCGTCGCGAGGGCTTCCTTGAGGCCGTGGGTGACCGCATGCCAACCGGTTACGGTGTCGGTGACTCGGCTGCGCTGCACTTCGTGGGCACGGATCTGGCTGAGGTTGTCTCCTCGCGCCCCGGTGCCCGCGCCTCGTTCGTGGCTGCGGGAGCAGGCGGGGCGAGCGTCGAGCGCGAGTTGCCGGTTCGCTACCTGGGCACACCTGCAGTACAGATGGTTCCCGAACCCGAAGCAGTGGCAGCGTGAGTGACGGGCCAGTGGTGAGGCCGGCGGGTTCCGTCCCGCCGGCGCCGCCCGTCGGTGAGCCGCGCCGGATCCTGGCGATGGGCGGCGGCGGCTTCACGATGCCTGATCACGATCAGAGCGACGCGCTCGACCGCTTTGTGCTCGCCCTGACCGGCAAGACCGTGCCGCGCGTCTGCTTTCTGCCCACCGCGAGCGGCGATCCGCGGGAGCAGGTCACACGGTTCTACGAGCGGTTCGGTGACTGGCCGTGCGAACCGAGCGTGCTGTCGCTCTTTCACCTCGGACGCGACCGCATCGACCCGGTCGCCCACATCCTTTCGCAGGACGCGCTCTACATCGGCGGCGGTTCGATGCGCAACATGCTGGCGATCTGGCGTGAGCACGGCATCGACGAAGCGATGCGTACCGGCTGGGAGCGGGGGATCGTGCTCGCCGGCCTGAGCGCGGGGGCGATGTGCTGGTTTGAGGGCGGGGTTTCGATGAGCGGTGGCGCACCCGAGGTGGTCCACGGTATCGGCCTCTTGTCCGGGAGCCTGTCCGTGCATCTGGACGGTGAGTCAGAGCGCCTGCCGGTCTACGAGGAGGCTGTGGCAAAGGGGGCCTTGCCACCGGGCTACGCCGCCGACGACGGCGCCGGCATCGTGTTCTACGGCACCCAGATGGCGGAATGTGTAGCGTCGCGGACAGACGCGAGGGTCATGCGCCTCACCGCCGACGGCGTCGGCGGAACGACTGAGACGCAGCAGCCTGTGCGGCTGCTGCCCGGTGCCGTCGACAGCACCCGGTCCGGGATCGACGGGGTTTCCCACGAGCCGTACGGCGTCTCAGAGATGCGCGCGCTACGGGCCGGTCGTCACCGCTGGGACTGAGGCTGGCGGTCGCTCAGTCCAGCAGCTGTTGAGCGAGCTTGCGGGGATCGACCAGCGAAAGTGCGTTGCGGTGGTCAGTCCCGGAATGAAAGTACGCCAACGGCATACGGTTTGCCGCCGCTATCTCGACCGCCACAGCGAGCTGATCGGTCTCGTCGGCGTGCGTGATGGCCAGCGCGGAGGGCTGGAGGATCCCGAAGCTCGCGAGCGCGTGGCGAGCGGCCTCCGTTCCGAGCGTCGCCGGCAATGTGACATATACAGCGTCGAGGTTGAGTGGCTCAAGCTTGGCTTGCAGAGCTTGTACAGCCTGTGGGTCGGTCGGAGTCGCGGCGCCGGTGTCCACTATCACCAATCCGCCGGCACGCCCGTCTTCAACCGCTCGCAGTGCCCTGCCGCCGCTCAGCGAGAGGACCGGAACAGCGTCGTCGTGCAGCAGGTTGCGAAGCTCCCTGGCGCCATCCGGGTTGTCCAGAGCGAGCACCGTCACCATGAGCGTGCTGCCCCGCCGATAGGCGCTGGCCAAGGCGGCCGTGCAGCGGGTCTTGCCGGAGCCGCCCGCGCCTATGAAGGCGATTGCGGCGCCCCCCGCCGGAAGTGCCGGCGGGGGCAGAATCCGGCGCGCCACCTCGGCTTCAGCGGCCGCTCGCAGATCGCCCGCCATTGGCCTCCCGTGCGCGCCGGCGACGCCGATCAACTCTGATGTCCAGGCTCGACTCGCGCCGCGGGTGGAGAGCTCGATGGCGACAGCCGCGGCGGCCGCCAGGTCAAGCGGGGGTGCCGGTGCAGGGCGGGTTGGACCGGTCGAGCGCAACCCCTCGAAGAAGCGGCCCAGGGCGCTACGCCGACCCGACCCACGGCGCCGCTCGATTCTTGGTGCCGGTGTCAGTGCGTCGGTGCCTGGGTGGGCGTGCTCGCTTACCCCCCCGTACTCAGTGCCGGTCAGGCCTACATCCGGGATGGGCGCGGGAGTGGCCGCCGGCTCTGAGACGGGCGCGGGAGTGGCCGCCGGTTCCGGGATGGGCGCGGGAGTGGCCGCCGGTTCCGGGATGGGCGCGGGAGTGGCCGCCGGTTCTGGGATGGGCGCTGGAGTGGCCGGCGGGTCCGGGACGATCGTCGTCGGTCGGCGGCGCACGACCTCATAAGGGCTTGGCAGAGCGGGCGACTCTGGCACGGCACGGGACGCGGGCGGACCGGTGCGGTTGACTGACGGTTCGGGCGACCGCGCGCGCAGGCGCGGGTGCGCCGGACCCCCCGGTTCTGGCCCGGCCGCCACCGTCCGAACGGCGGCCACGTCATCTAAACCGCCACCGGGCGGGATCGCCGACGCCTCACGCAGACGGTCCACGAAAACAGCAGTGTCGAATCGCCGCGCGGGCGGGGCCGGCGGGGTCGGCGGGTCGCGCTCCGCGACTGGTGTGGGCTCGGCCGTGATGGCGTCGGGCTCAAACAGTCGCGGTTGCAGCTCATCGGCATGCTTATCACCATTCGTACCGGTCGACCGATCGTCTCCACGACGTGCGTCGACTTCGATGAAACGCTGCGAGAGGAGGCCGCCGGCGTCCCCGGTAAGCCCTTCGCGCTCGCGCAGAATGACTGCATCCGCGCCCAAATCAGAGCGGATCTGCGGAAGGATCTCTTCGAGCGAACGACCGCGATAGGTTCGAACGCCGTTAGACGGTTGGTGCAAGTTGCTCTCCGTGGCCACCGACTGCTCCAGAACGCGGCTCACGCATGGACGACGTGGATCGTCTCAACGGTGATGCCTGATGCGGTTTCGTTCACGTGAGCATACGGCCCGCTGGGGCAGACTCCGCCCGGTGAGTCTGCGCGGATCACCCTCACCTGGACGGACGACTGCAGCGCCGGTCGGAAGTCCCCGCATGTGCCCGCTAAGTCGGAAAACGGAGTGGCGACCGCACGCCCTGAGAGCGCTTTAGAATCGCCCGGTGGCCCAGACGAAGCGAACAAGGCGCCGCACGCGGAAGCCGAGCGGCAGCGCGCCCAAGGCGGGCGCGTCACGCCGTCAGACGCGCCGCGCCCCGGCGCGCCTCACCGCAACCGGTAACGCCCCAGCGACCCGCACGCTCGGGACGGTTGGCGAACGACCGCCGGGGATCTTCGGCGGCCTGCCGATCTCCGAGTTCGCGATCCTGGCCGGACTGATCGCCCTGGTGGTTGGCGGCATCAAGCGGGGCGGGTCGGCGATCGATGTGGGCATCGTGCTGATGGCCCTGGGCGTCACTGAGGTGACGGCGCGTGAGCACCTCTCCGGCTACCGGTCGCACACGACGTTGCTGGCGTTCATGCCGGCCGTGATCGTCGAGGCGATCTACGCACTCGTGATTGGCGCCCCCAATCAACGGATTCTGCTGCTGGCGCCGGTGATCCCGGTCTTCGGGATCTCTTACTGGCTCCTACGCCGACACTTCCGCATCGTACGGCACGCCCGCCTGATCAAGCACAACTGAGCCCGGTAGCGCGAGCGTGAAGACGGCGCCGCCCTGCGCCGTGTTGGCCGCAGTGATCGTGCCGTTGTGCTGCTCAGCCACCTGCCGCACGATCGCCAAGCCGAGCCCGCTGCCCTGCCGGGCGCGCGAGTTCTCACCGCGATAGAAGCGGTCGAACAGGTGCGGAAGGTCCTGCGCACTGATCCCCTGGCCGCTGTCACGCACAGTCACGCCGGTTTCATCGACGGTCACGTGGACCGGTGTGCCGGGGGCGGTGTGCCCGCAAGCGTTGTCCAAGAGGTTGTTGATGGCTCGTATCAGCCGCTCGGCGCTGCCTCGGACCACCACCGGCTTGAGGTCGGCTGTGAAGTCGACCCCAGGGGCGTGGCGTCTGGCACGCTCGAGCGCGGACTCGACGAGGCGGTCCAACCTCGTGTCTTCAAGGTGTTCAGGCGGGACATCACCGCGGGCCACGTCAATCAGGTCCGCAACGAGCGTGCTGAGCTCTTCGCTCTGCTCGACCACGTCCGCCAGCAGCTGCTGGCGGTCCTCCTCATCGAGCACCCCGTCGCTCAGTAATACCTCAATATTGGTGCGTAAGCTTGTCACGGGGGTGCGTAGCTCGTGAGACGCATCAGCCACCAGCTGGCGTTGCGCGGCCACAGAAGCATCGAGCGCGGCGCGGGAGATCTCCAGCCGCTCGAGCATCGAGTTGAAACCCTGAGCAAGCTGGCCGACCTCATCGTCGGCGCGGACCTCCAGGCGCTGGCTGAGGTCGTCGGTCTCACCGATCAGCTCAGCGGTTGCCGTCATCTCCGCGAGCGGGGTGAGCACCCGCCGCGCCGCGATCCGCCCGAGCCCCGCTGCCAGTGCCACCACTGCGAGGAAGACCAGCGCGAGCACCAGGCGCACTGTCGACAGGATGTTCTCCGCGGGCTGCAGCGGTCGCGCCAGCTGCACTGCGAGCTGCTGACCGGCGATTTCGGCACCACCAAGGAGCGGAAACGTGAACTCGCGAAAGAGGACGCCGTTGACGGTGACGTTCGACATGTAGGCGTCCCGCTGGCCGGCGGCGACGGCTGCTGCACCGCTCGGTCGGAGCTTTGCCCCGACGGTCAGCACGACCGTGCCGCTGGACTCCACCACCTGCCAGTATTGAGCCGGTCCGCCTTCACTCGCCGGAATCGATGAGAACTCTCGGCCACCCAGCTGGCCGGGGTAACGCTCAATCGCCGTGGCCTGTGCACGCAGCTCGCTGTCGATCTGCCCCAACAGCTGATGGCGCACCGCGAAGTACGAGATCAGCACCGCGATCGCCACCGCAACCGCCACCGCGGCGGCGGCGACCAGACTGATGCGCTTGCGCAGGGGCATATTCAGCGCCTGTCAGTCACGTAGGACGTAACCGATACCGCGCACGGTGTGCAGCAGTCGCGGCTCGTTTCCGTCCTCGGTCTTGCGCCGCAGATACCCGATGTAGACGCCCAGCGCGTTGGAGGTGGGACCGAAGTCGTAGCCCCAGACGTTCTCAAAGATCGTGGAGCGGGTCAGCACCTGACGCGGGTGCTTCATGAACAGCTCGAGCAGCAGGAACTCGGTCTTGGAGAGCTCGACCAGTCGCTCACCGCGGTGCACCTCATGCGCGACCGGGTCGAGCACCAGGTCAGCAAAGCGCAGGATCTCTCCATCTTCGTCACCGTCAACGGCGCGGCGCAGCAGCGCGCGCAGCCGCGCCTGCAGCTCACGCAGGGCGAACGGCTTGACCAGGTAATCATCGGCGCCGACATCGAGGCCGATCACGCGGTCATCGATGGCGTCACGCGCGGTCAACATCAGGACCGGCGTCTTATCGCCTGCCGCACGCATCCTGCGGCAGACCTCGATGCCGTCGATCCCGGGCATCATCACGTCCAGCACCACGGCGTCCGCTGGACGTTGAGCGAGTCGATCAAGTGCCTGCTCGCCATCCTCAGCGAGCTCCACGTCGTAGCTGTCGAGCCGTAGAGCACGCTCAAGTGCCCGCCTTACGGCGGGCTCATCGTCAACCACAAGGATGTGTGCCATCGGCGTCAATAGTCGGGAGTCGATCTATTAATAGCCGAAGAACGCCGTCTTGGGCAGTGGTTGGCGCGTCGTCCGAGAGCGGTGCATTAGGCGAGCGGATGGAACTGGCCGCCGTGAAATACCAGGGCACCGCCATCACGGTGAACGCTCAGCTCCAGCACCTCACCGATCACGAGCCAGTGGTCCCCGGCCTCGATCTGCTCGTAGATGCGGCAATCGATCCAGGCGGCAACGCCGTCAAGGATCGGTGCTCTGGTGGCCGGTGCCGGTTCCCAGAGCGCCCCGGCGAACTTGTCGCCGCCGGAAGTCGCAAACCGTTGCGCAAGCTCCTGTTGCCCGTCGCCCAGAACGTTGGCGCAGAACTGTCCGCTCGCTTGGATCGCGGGCCAGCTGGTTGACGACTTGGCGGGGCAGACCGCCACGAGCGGCGGCTCGAGCGAGACCGACATGAACGACCCACAGACAAGGCCACTCGGTTGCTCCGGGTCGCCGCCGGTGACAATCACGACGCCGGTCGGCAGCCGTCCCAGCACTTGACGGAAGTTCTGGGAGTCCGGTCGGGTCAGATCCGAGGGCATATGGCGAGGCTAGCGCCGGATGTCCAGTCGCACCAGCAGCGGCGCGTGATCAGACGGCTTCGAACCCTTGCGGAAGTTGCGGTCGATGCCGCAATCGGTCAGCTGCGGCGCGAGCTGTTCACTCACCAGCGCCAAGTCAATCCGTAGGCCGCGGTTGTTGTGAAAATTGCCGGCGCGGTAATCCCACCACGTGAACTGTGGAGTGTCGGGGTGAAGCTGGCGGTAGGCGTCGAGGAGGCCGCCGCGGGCCAAGATCCCGGCGAGCGCTGAGCGTTCCTGAACACTCACGTGGGTCGAGCCGGCAAAGGCATCAGGGTCGTAGACGTCGCTGTCCCGCGGGGCTACGTTGATGTCACCGGCGATCAGCAGAGGCTCGGCGGACAGGGCGCCGGCCCGCATGGCCGCCGCCTCAAGGAACGCGAGCTTCCGTGGGAACTCCGGGCTGTCGAGCGCACGGCCGTTGGGCACGTAGGTGCTGACTATCCGGATGCCGGCGACCGTCGCCTCGACCCACCGTGCCTCCGACGGAACCGGATCGCCCTGGAGGCCGACCTGCGGATCGGCCGCCGCCAGAGGCGAACGGACCAGCAACGCCACGCCGGCCCACTGGCCGCCCGAATTCTCAACCACGCTGTACCCGGCGGCCTCGAGCTGGGCGTTCGGGAAGTTCTCCGGCGCGCACTTGGTCTCCTGGAGGCAGACAACGTCGGGTTGGTAGTGGGCGAGCAGCTCCAGCACACGCCCCATCCGCGCGCGCAGCGAGGCAACGTTCCACGAGACGATCAGCACGCCGCCAGGGTATCAACGGGATTTCCCGGGCCAGACGTTCTCGCTGCCCCCGGAACGCACAAATCTCCACGCTTTAGGATCATGGGGGAATGGACCAGATTCAGATGCGTAACCGCCTGCTCGTAGCCACCGGCATGTGGAAGGAAGCGACCGGCGATCCACTGCCGAAGCTGGCGCCCGGCAAGCCGGTCGAGCAGATCGAGCAGTTCGAGCTGAAGCTCGTCGACCGTCTGTGGGAGCGGGCGACGCCCGACACCGCCCGGGAGATCGCTGACCGCACATGGGATCTGGTGCATGACCGGCCCGACTCGGACCCGGTCAAGAAGCGCGTGGTCGAGTGCCACGAGGCACTAGCCAAAATGACTCGCTTAGGCGATTAGTCCGAGTCGTCGTTCTCGGACGGCATCCCGACGGCGCCGATCGGTTCCGTGCCGTTGAGCTGGGCCGGCACGGCCGCGTCGGCCCGCGTCAACCCTGCGGCCGCGTAGGCGTCGGCTTCGTCCAGCGTCTCGTGCTTGAGCAGTTCGGCGACGAGCTCATCCAGCTGGTGTCGCCGCGCCTGCAGGAGCTCAACCACCTCCCGGTGGGCGCCGTCCACGATCCGGTGGACCTCCTGATCGACGAGCTCCTGAGTCTTCTGCGAAGTATCCGAAACCCCGGGCAGCAGCATACTCGTGGCTTCCGAGGGCAGCACGGCGATCGGGCCGATGGCGGCGCTCATGCCCCAGCGTCCGACCATGAAACGGGCGATCCGCGTCAGATGTTGGATGTCCGACTCGGCGCCTGTGGTCAGGTCACCGAAGACGACCTCCTCCGCGCAGCGGCCGCCGAGCGCGACCTTGATCTGCGCCAGCAGGTGACGCTCGTCGAAGTTGAAGCGGTCCGCATCCGGCGCGGAGAAGGTCACACCGAGGGCCTGGCCGCGGGGGATGATCGAGACCTTGCGCACGGGATCTGCGCCAGGGGTCAGCATGCCGACAATCGCGTGCCCGGCCTCGTGGTAGGCGGTGCGGCGCCGGTCCTCGTCACTGATCATCACGCTGCGAGCGGCGCCGAGCACGATCCGCTCGAGAGAGGCGGTGAAGTCTTCACGTGTGACCTTCGGGTGGCTGCGCTTGGCGGCCAGCAGCGCCGCTTCGTTGACGAGGTTTGCCAGGTCCGCACCGACCATGCCCGGGGTAGTGGAGGCAATCGCGCCAAGGTCGATCTCAGCGGCCAGCGGCACTGAACGAGTGTGGACCTTGAGGATCGCCTCGCGGCCGACGCGATCGGGCGGCTGCACCACCACACGCCGGTCAAAACGGCCCGGCCGCAGCAGCGCCTGATCGAGGATCTCGGGGCGGTTCGTGGCGCCCAGCACTATCACGCCCGTGCGCGCGTCAAATCCATCCATCTCGGTCAGGATCTGGTTGAGTGTCTGCTCACGCTCGTCGTGGCCGCCGCCGATGTTCGGACCCCCTGAAGCGCGTGAGCGCCCGACGGCGTCGAGCTCGTCGACGAAGATGATTGCTGGTGCCGCCTCCTTGGCCTGTGAGAAGAGGTCACGTACGCGCGAGGCGCCGACGCCGACGATCATCTCGACAAACTCCGAGGCTGACATCTGGAAGAACGGCACACCGGCCTCACCCGCGACCGCGCGCGCCAGCAGCGTCTTGCCGGTTCCCGGAGGGCCGCTGAGCAGCACGCCGCGCGGGATCTTGGCACCCAGCGCCAGGTACTTCTCGGGCGCCTTCAGGAAGTCCACGATCTCATGGAGCTCCTCCTTCGCCTCATCGATCCCGGCCACGTCCTCAAATGTGATCTGCTGGTCGGCGGACTCGACGCGGCGCGCCCTTGAGCGTCCGAACGACATCAGTCCGCCGGCGCCACCACCGCCGGCGGCGGCGCGGCGCATGAAAAAGATCAGCAATCCCACCAGCAGGATCGTCGGCCCAAAGTCGAACAGGATCGTCTCGATTACCGAGGGGCCGGCGTTGGGGTTCTTGGCGTCGATCGTGACGTGCTTGGAGCGCAGCAGCTTGAGTAGTGCCGACCCATCGACGAACGACGGGGCCTGCGTCGAGAAGTCCTTGGTCGCCGGCGAGTTCTGGTAACGCTGCGCTTTGCGGAACGTGCCCTGGAACGCCAGGCTGCTGGTGTCCAGCGTGCTGACGTTGCCCGCATCCACCTCTTGAATGAAGTTCGGGCTGTATGGGATGCTGATGCGGTTGGGGGAGAGCGCGCTCGAGGAGATCCAGAGGTTGATGGCGAGCAGGCCGATCACGATCGCCGCCAGCAGCATGCGCTGGTTCTGCGGGTTGCGTGGTCCGCCGCGCATGCTGCTGCGCTGCTGGCCGCCGTTGGGTGCCGGCGTCACGCGCCAGCCGGGCGATCTGGGTTTTCCAGGTTGGTTGCTCCCTGGGCGGGTCGGGCCGTGCTGCCGACGGGGTTGTTCCGGGGCCATTTCGATGAATTGTGACAAGCGCGTCTCTCCGACGGCTTTGAGCCTCGCTCTAAACGAAGGCCAGGGTTAGGTCTGGTCGAGGGCCGCATCCGGCCCTCGACCAGACCTAACCAGTCCTACCGGCGTCAACCTCCATAGGGTCTAGGTGGCTTCGATCCGCTGCCGGAATGAGTCCGAGCCTTCCACGGTCGCGCCCGCGGCATAGGCGAGATCGGTCAGCAGGCGGTCAGAGGTCACGACGCGTACCGCGTGGACGTCCGGATCGGCTCTCAGACGCCGCACGATCTCATCGTCGGCCGCGTCGCGCTTTGGCTTCGGGGCGTGGGTCACGTCGATCACGGTCGAGCGGATCGGCGGGGAGGGCGGACGCTCAAACACGACGGTCACGTCCTCACCCTCGCTGGCCGCCCAACGCTCGAGTTGGTCGACCAGGCGCAGCATCGCGGCATCACGATCGCGCCACCACCGATCGGGGCGTGTGCCGATCACGTTCATTCCGTCAACAAGCCAGCGCAACTGTCGCTCCCGGAGCCTCGTTCATCGTTCCGATCGAGGTTATCGGCGTCGTGCTGACGCCATCGGCCTCACGGCGGCGTCCGACGCCTGTGTTCAGGCCGTAAACGCTCGTGATTTCAGCTCGTATCCGCGCTTATCCCGTGCTAGCGTCCCGAAAGTAAGTCGTCTTTAGAGACGGGACAGAGCAGGTGCAGGCACCGATGGTGACGGGAGACGTCCTCGCGGTAGCAGCACTGTGAGCTACGGAGGAGTACTCCAGCATGCCAACAGGCACAGTTAAGTGGTTCAGTGACGAGAAGGGCTTCGGCTTCATCACGCCTGACGAAGGCAGCCGCGATCTCTTCGTGCATCACACGTCAATCGAGGCCGACGGTTACCGCTCGTTGGCGGAGGGCGCGAAAGTGTCGTATGAGGAAGAGGCTGGTCCCAAGGGACCGAAGGCGATCAACGTCACCAGGCTCTGAGGAGGCGTACGGGAGATTAGTTGGTCTCACCCAACCGGGGAAGGCCCGCAAGCCATCTGAGGGTACGAGCGGACCCGAGTAGTCCTGCACTGCGGCCGCGGCTCATCGAGCTCGCGGCCGTCGGTTCTTAATGGCTGCGCCCTACCGAGTTACGGCTCGGCGACAAAACCGTCTGCCGGTTCCATCGGCAGCTGAGCTGCGTGCCATTCGAGCATGCCGCCGGCCATGTTGTGGGCCTCGTAGCCGGCCTGGGAGAGCGCGTCGGTCGCCATCGCCGAGCGTCCACCGCTGCGGCAATAGAAGATCACCGGAACGTTGCGGTCGAGCGTATGTGCCTGGCCCGGCAGCTCCGCGAGCTCGATCAGCCGCGAGCCGGCGATGTGGCCGTGGTCGTGCTCGTGCTGCTGGCGGACGTCAATCAGCTGGATGCCGCCCTTGGCGATCAGCTCCGCTACCTGCGCAGGCGTGTAGTCCACCGGCAAGACTTTAGCGGCCGCTTTGGGGTTGGCCCCGGTCTGTTTTGCGTGCCAGGCGTAGGTCCGTGTGCAGTAATGGCCCAATATGTGTTTGCTTAGTGTTATGCTGCCGCGCAGTCATACCCAGCCGAGTCCGTTTCGAAACTTCGCAGCGGAGCGGGGGAACCCAGTTGATGAGCCGCGAGAGCGGCTCTAGGGGCGAATCGCCGCAGTTTGCGGCGTAGCGCAAGCTCTTTCAGCGCGAGCCCGACAGCTAACCCCGTAGGCACCAGAAAGAGAAAGGGTTGGTTTGTCGTATTACAGAGCTGTGCCCGGTTACCGCCGCGTAGCAGCACTCAGCGTTTGCGTGGTTGCGCTTCTGGCCTCTGTGCCCGCAATCGCCTCAGCTGCCGGTTCGGGCAAGGGCGAGCGAGGGTTCGGCAAGCAGACCCTCTCTCTCGGGATGCACGGCACGACAGTGCTGACGCTGCAGCGAGACCTCGCTGCCACCGGCGTCAAGCTCGTGCCGACCGGCAACTTCACGAGGGCCACGGTCCGCGAGGTCCGAGAGTTTCAGCGCAAGTACAAACTGCAGGTCGACGGTGTGGTTGGCCCCGCGACCTGGACCGAGCTGGAGCATCTGCTGAGCTCGGTGAACCATCTCTCCCAGACGGCTCCGACGGCCCGCACGGGCGGCGACGGTGTCACCACCACCGAGCAGAACGGAGATGTGTCGGGCAGCGACGTACAGCCGGGGGCGACCGGCGGCATCGGCCTGGCTCCGGCTCCGCAGAATGCGCCGATCACCGACGCCACCTTGGTTGACGGTCTCGCGGTCCCGGCACCGGGCACCCCGGAGACGGTCGTTGAGGCGATTGACGCGGCCAATCAGATCGCGTTCCTGCCTTACGTGTACGGCGGCGGCCACGCGGCCTACTCGCTCAAGGACGGCGCCACCAAGCTTGACTCCGGCTACGACTGCTCAGGGTCGGTCAGCTTCGCCCTGCACGGTGGTGGCTTCCTCCATGAGCCCCTGGACTCCGAAGAGTTCGCGAGCTATGGAGAGCCGGGCGTGGGCAAGTGGATCACGATCTACACGAACGGTGTACACCCCTCGGGCACCGCCCACGTCTATATGGAGATCGCCGGGCTGTGGTTCGACACAGCTGCGCAGAGCGCCGCCAACGGCAACGATCGCTGGTCAGCCACGCGGATCCACGAGCCTGATCAGAAGGAGTACAAGGCGTACCACCCCGCAGGCTGGTGAGCCTCGAGCGCCCGGTCCCGACGCGCCCACCGCGTCGGGACCGCGGCAGCCTGGCCAGGTCGCTGCGGGGGTAGGATTGAGGAGTGTCCGCGCTAGCTGAGATCTACACGATCCCTCAGGAGTATCTGGACTTCCGCGACGCGATCGCCCAGATTGCGCGCGAACGCATCGCTCCGCGCGCCGCGGAGATCGATGAGAAGGCTGAGTATCCACATGACCTGCGCAAGCTCCTGGCTGAGCAGGACATCCTCGGCCTACCGTTTGAGGAGGAGCACGGTGGCACCGGCACCGGCACGCTGATGCTGAACATGGCGGTCGAGGAGATCGCCAAAGCTGACGCCTCCACGGCACTGATCCTGATGATCCAGGAGCTCGGCACGTTGCCGATCAAGCTCCACGGCTCCGCAGAGCTCCAGCAGCGCTTCCTGCCCAAGTGCGCGACCGGAGAGTGGTCACCTGCCTTCGCGCTCTCCGAGGCTGAGGCCGGCTCCGACCCCGGCGGCATGGTCACCCACGCCCACCGTGATGGGGATGAGTGGGTCATCGACGGCTCAAAGGCCTGGATCACCAACACGGGGATAGCGGACTTCTACTGCGTGTTCGCCGTGACCGACCGAGAGGCCGGCCACTCGCGCGGCATCACGGCGTTCGTGGTCGAGGCCGATCGCCCTGGGTTCAGCGTCGGCAAGCTCGAGCACAAGCTCGGAATCCGTGCCTCGCCGACCGGCACTCCCGTTTTTGACGGCGTACGCGTGCCTGCCGCGAACGTCATCGGCGAGGTCAATCGAGGCTTCAAGGTTGCAATGAGCACGCTCGACCGCTCGCGACTCGGCGTCGCCGCGCAGGCGCTGGGGATCGCCCAGGGCGCTACCGATTATGCCGCGGCCTACGCGCGTGAACGCAAGCAGTTCGGCAAGGCCATCCAGGAGTTCCAGGGGATCCAGTTCAAGCTGGCCGACATGGAGACCAAGTGCGCCGCGTCTCGAGAGCTGCTCTACCAGGCGTGCTGTAAGGTCGACCGTGGCGATCCGGACCTAGGCAAGTACTCGGCGATGGCGAAGCTGTTCTGCTCCGACACCGCTATGGAGGTGACCGTCGAAGCGGTGCAGATCCTCGGCGGTTACGGTTTTGTCAAGGAGTACCCGGTCGAGCGGATGATGCGCGACGCGAAGATAACCCAGATCTACGAGGGCACGAACGAGATTCAGAGGATCGTCATTGCCCGCAGTCTGAGGTAACGGCGTGGGACCGGCCACGAGTCTGCGTAGGGTCCTGGCCTCGGCGCTCGCCGCGCTGGTCGTCGCAGTCGGGATCATCACGCTGACCGCGGGCTACAGCGCAAGCCCGGTGGTCGATGGTTTGCAGTTCCTGGCCGTGTTGGGCCTCGGGGTGATCTTGATCGGCGGGGTGATAGTGCTCGCGCTGGTGCGGCTCGGTGGCTGGCGTGCGCCTGAGGATGAGTTCGAGCAGATCGTCCGCCGCGCCGAGCGGCTCGCCGGCGAAAGCCCGTGGGAAGACCATGACGACGCTTACGACTGGGACGATGATCAGGAGTACGTCGATCCAAGCGACGAGGAGGATTTCAAGGCGCTGGTGCGCTCGGCGGTAGATGAGCTACCGCTTGAGTTCCACCGTGCGCTTGAGCACGTGGCGATCGTCGTGGCCGACGGCGGCGCTCGGGTCCGCGTCGGACGCAGTCGACGTGCCGTCTACGGGCAGTATCAGTGCGACACGCTCGCCGACGACTATTTCCATGACCGGATAGTGATCTTTCGTGACATGCTGGTGCGTGACTTTGGACACGATCCCGAGGCGCTGCGCGAGCAGGTGCTGCGCACGGTTCGCCTGGAGCTCGGACACCGGCTGGGTGTCGACGGCACCGTCACCGACTCCTGAACTAACCGCGCGTGTAGCGCAGGAAGAGCGAACCCTCCCGTTCCAGCAGTCGATTGAGCTTCAGGGCCACCGGGACCTCGAGCGCCGGCCCGCCGGCCACCGACGGCCCCGTCCCAGCCACAAGTACAGGTGCGAGCGTGAGGAACAGCGAGTCGACGAGCCCTTCACGCAGCATCGCGCCGAGCAGCGTTGGTCCACCCTCGCACAGCAGTGTCCTGACGCCGTAACGCTCTCGGAGCGTTCTAAGGGCTGCTGTGAGCGGGACCGGCGTGGTTTGGTCGAGCGGCTCGTGTTGGACGTGAGCCGCTCTCCCAGCGGCGCCTGACGCCACCAGAGCGGGTGGTGTGGGAGAGAACACGACCACCCGGGCCTCGGGCTCAGCAAAGAGGCGAACGTCGAGCGGCAGCCGGCCGCTGCGTGTGATGATCACGGCGAGCGGTTCAGCGGCGCGAGCGGCGGCACGCCGCCGCTCGCGCCGCTCCGGGGCTGGCAGCATCCGTCCGTAGCCATCGGCTGCGACCGTGCCGGTGCCGGCCAGCACGGCGTCAGCGCGCTCTCTGAGCGTGCGATGGAGCTCGCGGTCGCCCGTGTCACTGAGCCCGCGCGAGCGTCCCTCGACGGCTGCGCGGCCATCCACGCTGCTGACGAAGTTCACGACTGTGTAGGGCAGTGCGACGCTTTCATCGTGGTGGACGAGGTCGAGCGAGGCGATTAGCTCAGCGGCGCTCAGCGAGCGAACCTCGGGGAAGAGCTCGCGGTAGACGATCGCGTCCATGCGCCGAAACTTAGTCCTACGGGCTCCGGCGGACCACCGTGCCGTATAGATCGACCCCGATCTGTGGCACAACACGCGAGTGCGCCGTTCCCGGAATGGCGACGGAAATCCGGAACGATGCACTAGCCTCCCGCGCCATGGAACCTTCATCGAGCAGACCAGACCGCAACCTCGCGCTTGAACTTGTGCGGGTGACCGAGGCAGCCGCATTGACATCGGCGCGCATGATCGGCCGTGGTGACAAAGAGGGTGCCGACCAGGCGGCTGTGGACGCCATGCGCCACGTGCTCGACAGCGTCTCGTTTGACGGCATCGTCGTGATCGGCGAGGGCGAGAAGGATGAAGCCCCGATGCTCTACAACGGCGAGCACATCGGCGACGGCAGTCTGCCGCAGGTCGACATCGCCGTTGATCCGCTGGAGGGCACGCGCCTCTGTGCACTCGGCATGCCCAACGCAGTCACCGTGATGGCGCTGGCGGAGCGCGGCGCGATGTTCGATCCCGGCCCCTGTGTCTACATGGAGAAGCTGGCGGGCGGCGCTGAGATCGCGGACCTGCTGGATCTTGAGCGTCCGCTACCTGAAACGCTGAAGCTGATCGCCGCGCGCAGAGGTGTCGACATCAGGGATGTGGTGGTGGTGATGCTCGACCGCCCGCGCCATCACGAGCAGATGGCTGCCGTGAGAGAGGCGGGCGCGCGTGTACGGCTGATCATCGACGGCGACGTGGCGGCATCGCTGCTGGCGGTCTCCGACAACTCGCCCGTTGACCTGCTCTGGGGGATCGGCGGCACGCCCGAGGGCGTGATCTCGGCGGCCGCGATCAAGTGCCTCGGAGGTCAGATCCTCGGTCGCCTCTGGCCTCGCGATGAAGACGAACGCGGACGGGCCGTCGAAGCCGGCTACGAACTTGATCGCGTACTCACGGTCGATGACCTGGTCAAGGGCGACGATGTCTTCTTCGCAGCGACCGGCGTGACCGATGGTGACGTGCTGCAGGGTGTGCGTTACGCGCCCGGGGGCAAAGCGACCACCGAGTCACTGGTGATGCGGACCCGCTCCGGCACGGTGCGCCGTGTGTACGCGCGGCACGACCGCTCGAAGCTGCGCGACCTGAACGCCCAGCGGTTTGACGTATAGAGCTCGAGTGGGTCAGGAGCGCAGCTTGCCCACCTTCGACTGGGCCAGTTCGAGCGTCGCCAGTGAGCGCAGGAAGGCGTGGGTCACCAGCACGTGGACAAAGGCCTGCGTCGCCTTGTAGGCGTTCGTGCTCAGTCGCGACGCGATGGCCGGGTAGAAGTTCGCGACCTCAACATCGAGTGAGAGCGTCGCGGGATCGGCGTCGGGCTCGACGGTGCGCACGCTGATCGCGAGCCGGCCCGACTCGCCGCCCGAGCGCGAAACCAGCAGGCCATCGATGATCCGCCAGCTGATCCGCCCGCGACCGGCTTCCAGCTCGTACTCTGGGGCTGCGAGACGCAACAAAACCAGCGGGCGGGCGAGCAACACGACCGAGCGGTCATGCTCGGTGTAGTCCACCCGGATCAAGCCGAAGGTGAAGCGGCCCAGGAAGCGCCAATAGGTGCGGCCAAGGTTCTCGAGGTTCGCAGGCGTCCAGAGCCGCCCGAACTCGGCTCGCGGCAGGGTCAACTCCGCGGACTGAACCGAGTGCACGGCGCCGTCGGGATCTATCACCGTCGACTTGCGCGGCGAGACGATCAGAGTCCGGCCGGGCAGCCGCCTGCGGCGCTGCGCCCGCGCCCAGATCCACGCTAGGAAGGCGCCGAGAGCTGTTGCAACTGTCGCCACGGTCCGATTGTCCTCACTGTGGCCGTCACTTTGACGCCCAGCGCCCCCGCGGTCGCTTCATACTCAGCGCCCAACTGGCACGGCGGGCGTAAGTGGTGCTGGCACAGCCAGGCCCTGCGTCGCCGGCGCACTGCGTGAGATCAGTCCGAGCACTACGGGCGCGGAAGGCGAGAGAGAGCCAGTTTGAGCCCGCGGGCACTGGCGGAGAGGCCGATTTCTGCGAGTTCCGCCGCGGCCTTGGCGACTGTTCCGGCTACCTCGGTGAGATCGAGCGAAGGGGTTGGCCTGACAGGCTGCGGGATCCCCGGACGCGGCGGCGGCTCCGGGCGGGACCTCGGTGCGAGCTGCGGGGCCGCCTTCAGCTTCGGCGCCGTCGCGGGCCTGCTGGTCGCCGTCGCGGGCCTGCTGGTGGGTGGCTTGCGCGTGGCCGCAGGCTTCGGCTTTGCGGGCGCCTTCTTGGAAGCCGCGAGCGTCGTGGGTTTGCGCTTTACGGCTGCTGCGGGTCGCGAAGCCGCGGCGACCTGCGTCCGATCTGCGCGTTTGGTGCTGCGGCGTTCCGGGCGCGAGCTTGGTAGCGATCCCAGAACGCTGGACGGCGGCGTATCGCTCATGAGCTCAGTATCGCCGCCCCGTGCAATATTTCCAACAAGCGTCAATTCGACGTTGAAGCGTGGCACCCTTCGCTACAGCTTCGTCGGCGTACGACCGTTAGTACCAACTACATGCAGTGGCGCGCCAACGCGCGATACCATGGCCATCACGGTTTGGTGGGCGGAGTGCGCTCTTGAGGCGCACCCCGGCTATGTAGCGCAGGCGGCGTCAGCGCGCTGGAGATTCGACGGAAACGGAACCAGATGTCAGTAGCGGAACTGCAGGAACTCGAAGAGGTCAAGGGCCTGGTCAATCGTGGCCAGCAGCTCGGTGTGCTCACGTTCGCAGAGATCAGCGGCGCGATTGCTGAGTTGGATCTCGACGAGACCGACGTTGAGGAGCTTCACGGCTTCCTTGAGCGGGCTGAGATCGAGCTCGTGGAAGAGGTTGACCCGGCGATCTCGGCTGCCGAAGTCGAGCGTGCCCCGGACAAGCGTGGCCGGCGCAAGTCCAAGACCGCGCTTGACCTCAAGCCGGACATGACCACTGACTCGCTCCAGCTCTTCCTGAAGGACATTGGCAAGGTCCGCCTGCTGACGGCCCAGGAGGAGGTTGATCTCGCCAAGCGGATTGAGCGCGGTGATCTCGATGCCAAGCAGAAGATGGTCGAATCAAACCTGCGACTGGTGGTGTCGATCGCCAAGAACTACCGGAATCAGGGCCTGCCGTTTCTCGACCTGATCCAGGAGGGGACGCTTGGGCTGGTTCGCGCGGCTGAGAAGTTCGACTACCGCAAGGGCTTCAAGTTCTCGACGTACGCGACCTGGTGGATCCGACAGGCCATCGCCCGTGCGCTGGCTGACAAGGCCCGCACGATCCGCATCCCCGTGCACGTAGTGGAGAAGCTGAACAAGATCGGCCGCGCCGAACGCAAGCTCGTCACGGAACTCGGTCGTGAACCCACCGCCGAGGAGATCGCCGAGGTCACCGGGATAGAGCCGGATGAGGTGGAGTCGATCAAGCGCTCAGCCCAGGCCCCGGTTTCGCTCGAGAAGCCGGTCGGCGATGAGGAGGAGTCGGAGTTCGGCCAGTTCATCGCTGATGAGCGTGCTGAGTCACCGTATGAGCGTGCCGCTGAGATCCTCACCAAGGAGGCGCTGCGTGAGGCGCTCGAGAACCTCAGCTACCGCGAGCGGCGTGTGCTCGAGCTGCGGTACGGCCTCGGTGGCGAGCACCCGCGCACGCTCGATGAGGTCGGCCGTACGTTCAACGTGACGCGCGAGCGCATCCGCCAGATTGAGAACCAGTCGCTCAAGAAGCTGCAGTCCCTAGCCGAGGCCCAGAAGCTTCGCGACGTCGCGTGAGCGGGCGCCCAGCTCATTAAGCGCATCGGCTTCCTCTCGTTCGGGCACTGGGGCAACTCTCCCGGCTCAAGGACGACCACGGCGGCAGATGCGCTGCGCCAGACGATTGAGCTGGCGGAGGCAGCCGAGCAGATCGGAATCGATGGGGCCTACGTGCGCGTCCACCACTACGCGCGGCAGTTGGCTTCGCCGTTCCCGCTGCTGGCCGCGGTCGGCGCTCGCACGACGCGGATCGAGATCGGCACCGCCGTGATCGACATGCGGTACGAGAATCCGCTTTACATGGCCGAGGAGGCGGCCGCAGCCGATCTGATCGCAGGTGGCAGGCTTCAGCTCGGTCTCAGCCGTGGGTCGCCGGAGCCGGCGCTGCGCGGCTCCGAGAGCTTCGGTTACGTCCTGCCCGAGGGTGAGAGCGAAGCTGCGTACGCGCGACGCAAGACCGAGGCCTTCAGGGCAGCGATCACCGGCGCCGGGATCGCCCAAGCCGACCCGTCGATGGCCGGCGGCATCGGGATGCTGCCGATCCAGCCTCGGTCGCCTGGGCTCGATGACCGGATCTGGTGGGGGTCGGGAACACGTGAGACCGCCCGCTGGGCCGCATCCCAGGGTATGAACCTGCAGAGCTCGACGCTGCTCGGTGAGGACACGGGGGTGCCGTTCGGCGAGCTGCAGGCCGAACAGATAGACCTCTACCGCGACGCCTGGATCGCCGCCGGCTGGGAGCGGGAGCCGCGGATATCGGTCAGTCGCAGCGTGCTGCCGATCGTGACCGATGAAGACCGCGCCTACTTCGGAGGGCGTTGGAACGGTGGCGATCGCGACCAGATTGGACACCTGGACGGCGCCATCGCCCGCTTCGGGCGCAGCTACACCGGCGAACCCGATCTGATCGCCGGTGAGCTGGCAAGGGACCCGGCCGTCCAGATGGCCGACACCGTTCTGCTGACCGTTCCCAACCAGCTGGGCGTCGAGTACTGCACCACGATGCTCGAGACGATCGCTCAGCATGTGGCACCGGCCATCGGCTGGGCGCCCGCCGGCGCGAAACCCCAGCAGCGCCCCGCTTCAGTTCGTGAAGCGGCGCCGCTAGACTGAGGGTTGAGATGCCCACCGACGAGAGCTGTCCCGTCTGTCGCACCGCTGACATCGTCTGCGGTAAGTGGACGTTGCTGCTGGTCAAGGAGCTGGCCGAGGGCAGCTCGCGTTTCTGCGAGCTCGAACGCTCGCTGTCGGGGATCAGCCCGCGCACGCTCTCATTGCGTCTGCGAGCGCTGGAAGAGGAGGGCATGGTCGCGCGGCACACCTTCCCGGAGGTGCCTCCCCGGGTCGAGTACATCCTCACAGACAAGGGCCGTGCCCTTGTGCCGCTGATCGAGGATATGCGCGCCTACGGCAGCAGGTGGCTCGCTGAGGAGTGCGCGCCGGCGACGGCTGCGGTGCTGGCTGAAGTCGCGGAGCGGTGCGCTCCAGCGATCGACGCTGAGCTGGCTCAAGTCGCCGTCGCCTAGCGGTTCTCGCCGCTGATTCCCGGCCCGTGGCGGGTGCGCAAGAAGGCTCGCACTCGCAGGACTTGCCATCTCCCCGCCGAATCGGCTCGGCGTGAGAAACCTGACGTTGTACGCGTTGCTCGAGGCGTTCACGACGGACGCCGGGATGCGTCTGACGCTCGCCGCCTCCAGTGGCGACGAGATTCCCTTTGAGGTGGTGCCGAGCGACAGCGTTCCGGTTCGCGGTGTGCGCCCGGACCGGCAGGCGAGCCGCCGCCCGCTCTACTGCTACCGGCCGCTGACCGCCGACTTCATTCGCGAGCGCCTGGGTCTGCTGGTCGCTTTACCCACGTACGCGCCCGCCGTGCGGGCACTCGAGGGCGTGGGCGGGACCGACGCCTACCTGCGCGCCCGGGGTGAGCTCAAGATTCCTGATACGCCGCGCGCGCTAGCCGATACGGCGCTGCGCCTCTTCCTTTGGAGGGTCTTTGAGGAGCGCAGTGAGTTCAGCTTCGACGACGTTCGCTTCGAGCTCGCCTACGGAGAACTTGAACGTGCCATCTACCGAGGCCGTTGCGTGACCGAGATGGTCGCGCCCCTGCTGGGCATCGACCTGGACCCGGTCACTGACGAGCTGGCGCTCGGCGACGGTCTGTCGATCGTGCGCCCGCAGAGCCTGGGGACCGCTCCGGCAGAGCTGATGAATGGGGAGCAGCCACCGCTACTGCTGGTCCTGCGGGTCGCACACGACCGCGCAGAACCGCCCGCGGTGGCTTTTGCGCGCTCGCGCTTCCGCAGCGTGCTGACGGCGCTTCGGCTATATGAGAAGGGCGCATACTCGATTGGCATGATCGGGTACGCGCGGGTTGACGACGGCGTCTGGTCGCCCGTGGCGCTCGGATCGACCGGCCGTCCGCGTCTGCTGACGCTGATCCCCGCCGCCAGCGAGGACGAGCTGCGAGGCTTCTGCAACCTGGTCTCGCGCCGCCTCCGGGGGGCGTCGGGCAGTCCGATGCCCGACAACTCGGGGGCCGGGGAGATCGTGTGGGCGCTCGCACGCTTTGAGATGGGCTCTGAGCGCACGTCACCGTTCGAGGCGCTCACCGACTACCTGTTGGCACTCAGGGCTCTGCTGGAGCCTGAGGGTCCCGCCAGCGGCCGCCTGGCGCAACGCCTCGCCGTGATCTGCGGTGCGCCTGAGGATCGAGCCGGCCTGGCCGAGCGGATCGCGCAGGCGGTCGCGCTGGAGCGCTCGGTGATAGCCGGCCTCGCGCCGGCCCATCACGGCGTCACGACGCTGGTGGACGAGCTGGCTGAAAACCTGCGCGCGGTGCTGCGCGACGTACTCTGCGGTCATCTCGCGGCTGACGTGCGTGGGATCGCCGACGAGCTGCTGATCGAAGCGGCTGCCGTAGCCGTCGCGTAGCACGGTCGCCGGCCCCTGAATCGGGATACGCCGTAAGCTCAGCGGCATGTATCACGTGCAGCTCTATACCCGTCTTCACCAGGCACGGGTCTACAACCTGGATCACGAGGAACTGGAGCGGGAGTTCCTCGATCCGATGCGTTCGCCTGGGCTGTTCGTCTACGAGGGCCACGAGTGGGAGCCGCGCAAGACGAAGCTCAGCGTCTACGAGGGCGATCGGCTGCGACCAGACCAGATAGCGATGGGGCGCGGCTGGGCGAACGTCATGAAGATCGGCCAGGATGTGACCCAGGACGTGCTGGCACGACGCCCGGCGCCCGGTCCCGTGGCCGGGACGCCTGCCGCGGTGGCCCAACTCAAGGAGCGCCTGATCGGCCGGATTTCGGCGGGGCCGGTGATGTTGCAGGAGATCGTCTCGATGGCGGGTGATCTGATGCCGGAGAGTGAGGCCGCTGAGCAGCTGGCCGCGAGTCACAGGGCCGCGTCTGAGCTCCTGCACAGCGGCAGCGCCAGCTTGGCGCCGCCCTTACCGCTCGCGTAGCGCCAGGTACGAGACCCGGCTGCCGGCGGCGATCTCTCCCGTGCCGGCCGGGATGCGGACGAGTGCGTCCGCTCGAGCGCTGACGCTGATCTGGTGCGACTGCTGACCGCGCAGCTGCTCCAGCTCGCCTGCGGAGCCGTATCGGGCCCGGATCAGCTCATCGCGGACGGGGTTGCGCTTCACAGCTGTGCCCAGCAGGCCGCTCTGAAAGCGCGGCTGTGGATTGGGTGACCCCTGCAGGCGCAACAGCGCTGGGCGCACGAACAGCTCGAAGCAGACGAGCGTTGAGACCGGGTTGCCCGGCACGCCGTAGACCAGGGTGGGGGTGAGCGAGCCGGGCCGCTCCCGCACCCCGAAGGTCAGCGGCTTGCCGGGCATGAGCGCGATCCGCCAGAAGAGTTCGCGCACCCCCAGCGCACGCGCGGTCGCCCGCACCAGGTCATGAGGGCCGACCGACACCCCGCCGGAGCTGATCACAAGGTCATGTTCAAGTGCGGCGGACAGCGCCTCGCGGTGTGCCTCGAGCGTGTCCGCCACCGCCGGGATCTCAGTCACCACGGCTCCGGCGTCCTCGAACAGAGCGCGCAGCATCGGTCCGTTCGAGTTGTAGATCTGCCCCGGGCCGAGCGGCTCGCCCGGAGGGCGGAGCTCGTCTCCGGTCGGCAGCACCGCCGCCCGCGGCCGCCGGCCGCACGGCAATTGCGCCAACCCCAGCGCCGCGACCGCGCCGATCTGGGCCGGCCCGATGCGTGTGCCGGCGCTCAGCACGAGGTCTCCGCGTCGCACGTCAGAACCGGCGAGGCGAAAGCACTGGCCCGCCGGAGCCGCGTGCGCGACCTCAACCTCCAGCCGGTCGTCGGAGACTGTGACGGCCTCGATGATCACGACTGTGTCGGCGCCCTCTGGGATCGTCGCGCCGGTTGAGATCGTCACCGCCTCGCCGCGCCCCAGCACCCCCCCAAACGGACGCCCCGCCGCGGACTCTCCCACGACCCGTAGCTTTCCCGGCGTGTCGGCCGCGCGGACCGCAAAGCCATCCATCGCGGAGTTGGCGAACGGTGGCAGGTCAATTCCGGCGCGAACATCCTCCAGCAGAAAACGGCCGACCGCGTTGCCAAGTGGGACCTGCTCGCCCGCCAGTGGCGTGGCTGCCGAGAGGACCATGGCCAGTGCGTCGTCCACCGACAAGAGGTCGGCCGCGCCGGGCTCCGCAGCGCTCATCTGAAGAGCTCCCTGTGGATTCGCACAAGGCCGTGAACGTCGTTGAGATCGTCCTCGAACTCCGGTACCAGCAGCAGCGGCGCGTCGCCCAGCGCCGCTCGCAGGCGCGTGACGTTCGCCGCGTCACGCGCCGCCAGCACGCCGTACTCGGCGAGCGTTTTCGCCAGCTTCTGCGCGAGCGCGGGGTCGACGTCAGGTAGTGGTGAATCCGTCAGCGTGACCGGCGGATGCACACGATTGACTACCGCGCCGCTGAACGGCAGCCGCCCATCAGCGAGGGTTGCGCGAAACTTGATGGCATCGTCGGTCGGACCGGCTTCGGGCGAGGTGACCAGCAGGAAACCGGTCGTCTGGGCATGCAGCAGCACGTCCACGTGGCGAGCGCGGGTCCCGAAGCTGTCGGTCATGCCTCCCAGCAACGCGAAGAAGGTGGCGAGATCAGTGGTCACGTCGACTCCAGTGACCCTGCGCAGCGCGCCGAGGATGGGCGTCGCGCCCTTGGCGAAGAGCCGCATGCCAATCGTCGTCGGGCGTAGCAGCGCTTTGAGCGCCCCGCCCTCCAGAAACGCCTCGAGCCGTGCCGGCGCGTCGAAGAAGTCAAGCGCGTTGCGGGCCGGTGGCGTGTCGAGCACGATCAGGTCAAAGCGCCCGGACTGGCTCAGCTCGTAGAGCTTGGATACGGCTGTGAACTCCTGCGAGCCGGCGACCGCGGTTGAGAGCTGGTCGTAGATCCGGTTCGCCTTGATCTCCGCTGCGCGCCCTGGCGTCGGCGCCACGCTGTCAATCAGGTCATCGAAAGTCCGTTTGGGGTCCAGCATCATCGCCCACAGCTCGCCTTTCATGGTCACGCCCGCAAGCCGGCGTGAGTCGATCCGCCGGGGCTCGTTGTCGAGCATGTCGAGTCCGAGCGCACCTGCGAGACGCTTGGCGGGGTCGATCGTGACGACGGCGACCGTGGCGCCGCGGGCCGCCATTCCGAGCGCAACCGCCGCCGCGGCGGTCGTCTTCCCGACCCCGCCTGAACCGGCGCATACGACGACGCTCTTACCCTCGAGGATCTCAGCGACGCTCACAGCGCGAGCACCTCGCCGAGCCGCTGGAGTCCCGCCGCGCCGATCAGGGGCTCAAACAGGAACGGCAGGCTCCGAAGCCGCTCACCGAAGCGCTCTTCCAGACGTGCCGCCTGCTCGGCCTCCGAGCGCGCGCGCAGATCGGCGGCGAGCGCCAACCGTGCGGCCGGTGCGCGGATCGGGTCCCACCCGCGCAGCTGCTCGCGCTCGCGCTCGTCAAAGCGGTCCGGGTGACGCTTGTTGAGTACCACCAGGTCGAGGTTCAGGCGCTCCCGCTGGAGCGCCTCGTCCAGTTCCACTGTCTCGGTCACGGCGAGATCCTCCGGGACCGCGACGGCGACGATCGCTGTGAACTCGCGGTCGGCGAGCGTCTGCGCGATCGCGTTGGCCTGGCTTGCGACCGGCCCGACCTTCGTGATCTGCGCAAAAGTCCGAGGAGTCCGCAGCAGGGCGGCCCCGTGACCGCTCGCAGGCGCGTCCACAACCGTCAGGTCGTAAGGCTCTGCGTCAGGCGCGCGCCGCTGCGGCTGGGCGAGCTCCCAGATCTTGCCGAGGCTCAGCAGTTCACGCATGCCCGGCGTGGCCATCGCAAAGGCGCTGAACATGCGGCTCTGACCGAGGATCTGCCCGGCGGTGCCGCCGACCTTGAGGCTCAGGTACTCCTCCATCGCGCTCTGGGGATCGATCGACAGCGAGGAGAGGTTCGGCGCCAGCTGGTGTTCGTGCTGGTCGCCGGCCCCGTTGATGTCGGCCACGATCGTGCGCATCCCGCGTCGCGCTGCCACGCCTGCCAGCGCCCGCGCGACCGTTGACTTGCCGACTCCGCCCTTGCCGGTGATGAAGATCAGGCGTCGTTGCAGCAGCGGCGAAGACACAGCCTTGTGACGATAGCGACGCGTGCGTGCAGGATTCCCTTTACCCGCTGCGAATAACGGCGCGAATGTATCTCTCAGCAGAACAGACTTCTCGGAGGAATCTCCTGTGATGGCCAACCTTAAGGTGATCGCTTTCGCCAACCAGAAGGGCGGCGTCGCAAAGACCACCACCACGCTCAACCTTGCCGCCGCTTTTGTGGAAGAGGGCCATAGGGTTCTCTGCTGCGATATGGATCCGCAGGGCAACCTGACGATGTCTCAGGGCATCGATCCTGACAGCCTGAAGAGCTCGATGTACGACGTGCTGGTGCACAAGACGCCGATCAGCGAAGTGATCCAGACGCGTGAGGTCGATGTCGCCTGTGCGTCGATCGATCTCGCCGGTGCGGAGATTGCGATGTCAACGATGATCGGTCGTGAGCGCTCGCTGGAGCGGGCGCTGAAGGAGGTCGAGGACGACTATGACTACGTCTTCATCGACACCCCGCCGAGTCTCGGCCTGCTGACGATCAACGCGCTGACCGCGGCAAATAAGGTGATCGTCCCCGTCCAGTGCGAGTATCTGTCCATGCGCGGCTTGATCCAGCTGCAGAACACGCTCGCGATGATCCGAGAGAACCTGAATCCGGACGTTGAGATCGAGGGCATCCTGCCTACGATGGTTGACACGCGCACCCTTCACGCGAAGGAAGCGATTGAGTTGCTCGAGGAGAACTTCGGTGACCGCGTTTTCGCTTCCCGGATCCGCAAGACCGTGCGCTTCGCAGAGGCGCCGGTGAAGGGCATGTCCGTGCTCAAGTACGACCCTGACGGCTTGGCGGCTCACGCCTACCGGCAGCTCGCTAAGGAGGTTCTCTCTAATGCCAGCCGCTAAGCGCGCGAGTATGCGCGAGGGGCCGCTCTCCCAGCTCTTCCGCAAGACCGCTGAGGATACGGGTTCCGCGCCGGCCTCGGCCGAGGTTGAGAAGGCCGCAGCGCCGGTCGAGCAGGCCGCCGCGCAGAGCAGCACCGACCGCAAGCCGCATCCGGCGCTCCAGACACCACCGGGCGCTCCGGAGGTCGAGCCCTCCCCGGAGGCGCCGCGCGATCCCGAGGTCCCCTCCCCGCAGGAGCGTCTGCGCTCGGCCTTCTCGGCCGACATCCCGGCGAGCCTGATGGAGAAGCCGGAGCCGGCGCCGGCATACGCCCCCAAGGCGCCTCTCTCGTCGCACGGTCATGACGTCTTTGCCCGTCCCGAGTACGCCTATGAGCAGCCTCCCAGGCTGCTAGGCCGTCCGGTCCTGCGCGTAGTCGGCGTCGGCGGTGCCGGCGTCAACGCCGTAAACCGGATGATCGAGGCTGACATCGAGGGCGTCGAGTTCATCGCGATCAACACCGATCTGCAGTCGCTGCAGACCTCGGCTGCGTCGGTCACGCTCCACATCGGGGACACTGTGACGCGCGGCCTCGGTTCGGGCGCCAACCCTGAGCTTGGACGGCAGGCAGCGCGCGAGGCGTACGACCAGATCAAGGCGCTGCTGCGCGGCTCTGACATGGTCTTCATCGCCGCGGGCGCCGGTGGTGGCACCGGCACAGGCGCCGCTCCCGTGGTGGCGCAGATCGCCCGCGAGGTCGGTGCACTCGCGGTCGGGATAGTCACGCGCCCGTTCCAGTTTGAGGGCACACGCCGCCGTGACCAGGCTGAGGCCGGGATCGCTTCGCTGGCGGAGGAGGTCGACACGCTGATTGTCGTTCCGAACAACCGGCTGCTGACCGTGCTCGACCGCAACACCACGATGGTCGATGCCTTCCGCGTCGCCGATGACGTGCTGCGCCAGGGCGTTCAGGGCATCTCTGACCTGGTGACGCTGCCCGGCCTGATCAACCTTGACTTCGCTGATGTGCGCACGATCATGTCGAACGCCGGCAACGCGCTGCTCGGTATCGGCATGGGCAGCGGCGAGCGGCGCGCCCTCGACGCAGCCGAGGCCGCGGTCTCATCGCCGTTGCTGGAGACCAGCATGGAAGGCGCACGCTCGATCCTGCTGTCGATCACCGGCGGTTCTGACATCTCGCTCTGGGAGGTCAACGAAGCGGCCAAGGCTGTGGCGGAGGCTGCCCACCCGGATGCCAACATCATTTTCGGTGCGATGGTCGACGAGAAGCTGGACGATGACACGGTTTGGATCACGGTGGTCGCGACCGGTTACACGGAGCCGCGCGCGCCCCGGCATCGCGACGCGCAGCGCGGCGCCGGGATGACCGAGCCGCGCCCGTCGGGTGAGCCGCGGATCACGCGTGCGACCGAGCGTCAGAGTTTTGCTGGGGCTTCGGTTGACGTGCCGGAGTTCATCCCGCGGGGATGAACTCCGTCAGCCGAAGCGGACCTTGCCGTTGGACTTGGCTCGCGCCTGAGCGCGGTCCACAAAGTCCAGCCGCTTGAGGGCAGCGCGGAAGAGCCGGATGACCAGCCGCAGGCGTGCGTTCTCGGAGCGCAGGTCAAGCAGGCCCTGCTTCGCTTCGAGACCGAAATCGACCGTGGCCGCCATGTCGTAGGCGGACATCGCGATCAGCCGGTCAGGGTCGGCCCGCTTGTCGGTCGCCTTGTGCACGAGCTCGGCGTAGACGCTCTGGGTCCGCAGCAGCAGCTCACCGTCGATAAGCTCAGGAACGTCAGTGAGGAACTCAACGACGCCGGCCGGGTAGGGGAGGTGACTCTGACGCTCGACGACCCGCAGCGGTCGTGTCCCGCGCGTCAGCAGGTTGATGCGCCCATCCTCGAGAACCTCCAACACCTGGTCGATCCGGCAGGCGCAGCCGACCTCATGCAAGCCGTCATCGGCGAGCCAGACGACCCCGAACTCCGTGTCGTGCTCGCGGCACCGCTCGATCATCGTCTTGTAGCGCTGCTCGAAGATGTGGAGCGGCACCGCCTCGCCCGGCAGAACCACCAGTTCGAGCGGGAAGAGTGGGAAGTCAGTGGCGGTACTCACGGCTTGGGAGCTATCGCGGTTGATCCTTACGGGCGGTCAGCAGCAGGTTGTAGAAGAGCGCTGCGGGCAGCCGTGATTCGAGTGCCCGCTGATCGAGTTTCTGCAATAGAAGGTAGCCGTGGAAAGCGTACTTTCGCCAGAGCATCGGCACATCGTCGTGATTGGCGCTCATCTCGAGGGTGCGATTGAACCATCCGAACCAGTTGGCGACCAGCTCCTCACCGCGGACCGTGACGTCGGTGAAGCCGCTGCTGGTGGCGAGGGCGATCAGGTCAGCGGGGGCGAAGGAGTGGATGTCCACCTTGCTCTCAAGCTCGTGGTCATGCTGTTGGTGTGAGCCGGCGTCGGCGTCGGGCCGCGGGGCGGGGGCCGCCCCCATCAGGCGGCGCCATGCGGGCGCCGCCAGGAGCGCAGCCTGCTTGGGGATACGGGCCAGGCGGTCGCCGATGCGCGACGGCTCGCCGGCAAAGACGACTCGGCCGCCGGGCCGCAGGACGCGGCGAAACTCAGAGAACGCGCGATCGAGGTCAGGCAGGTGGTGGAGGACGGCGTGGCCGACCACCAAGTCGAAGCTCGCGTCGGGAAAGGGCAGCAACTCGGCCTCTGCCCGGGTGGCGCGCACACGCTCGCTGAGACCCAGGCGCTCGGCATTTGCGTTGAGCGCGTCAACCATCCCGTACGAGATGTCGGTGCAGGTTAGATGGTCAATCAGCCCAACCTGCATCAGATTAAGGCTGAAATAGCCGGTGCCGCAGCCGATCTCGAGCGCCCGGGGAAAGGTTGTTACGCCGTCGGCGTCAAGCAGTTTGCGGAACTTGCCGAGCACCTGGGACTGCCCGGTCTGCCCGAAATCAATGCTCCACTTCGAGTCGTAGCTCGCGGCGGCGACATCGTGGTAGCGCGTGTTGACGTCGCGGATCTCATCGTCAGAGCGCAGGGCCTGCATCGAGCGGCCACGTTACCGTGTCGGCGGTGACGTCGCCTCTCTACATGCAGCAGAATCAGCCTCCTGGGGTGCCGGCGCTTTCGCTCACGGGCGAGCGCACGCTACCGGATGTTCCTGCAGAGAACTACTGGTATCGGCGCCACCTGGCGGTCTACGAGTGGATCGCTGCGCACCTCAACGGTGGGCGGGTTCTGGACATGGCCTGTGGAGAGGGCTACGGAGCGGCGACGCTTGCCGCCGGGGGCGCGCAGAGCGTCGTCGGCGTCGATGCCAACCCTGAGGCCTATGAGCACGCCCGCCTGCGCTATCAAGGCCCGGGTCTGAGCTTCGAGCGCGGACTGGCGGAGACCTGGGGCGATGCGGGAGTGTTCGACACTGTCACGTTCCTGCAGACCATCGAGCACGTGCACGACCCCGTCGCCGTGATGAGCCACTTCAGAGCGCTGCTGGCCGCGGACGGGACCGTTTTCGTCTCCACCCCCAACCTGCTGACGCTGGCGCCGCAGGGCGCCACAAAGTCGGCTAACCCGTGGCACATCAAGGAGTACCGGGCACACGAGTTCCGCGAGCTCTGTGAGTCGGTGTTCGACTCGGTCGAGCTCTACGGTCTCTTTCACGCCCGCAAGCTGCGTGCGCACGAGCTGGCGTTGCGCCTGGGCTGGGATCGGGTGCACAAGCGACTCGGGCTGACCGCCCTCTTCTACGATCGCTTCACACCCGCGATCAGCACCGGTGATTTTGAGCTCTCAAACGTCCGGCCGCTGCATGCGGCGCTTGATTTCGTGGCCGTCTGCCACTGAGCGGACGCGGCCCGTGATGCCATCAAGACCAACTCTCACGCGACTTCTAGCCGCGGCCGCGGCTGCCGTTGTCATGGCAGCGTTCTCCGCGGCATCGGCGGGCGCCGAGACGGCCGGCATCTTGCCGCCGGCCAACCCTGCCACCGATTGCGATGCGCACGGTAGGGACCCGAGCCTCACGATCCGTGGGCTCGATCGCTGCCGGGCGAGGGAGGGCGTCGGACCTCTCGTGCTGCCCTCGAACTGGGTGGCCCTGACGGGGCCGCAGCAGATGCTCGTGCTGATCGACCTTGAGCGGGTCAATCGCGGGCTGGCGCCGGTGGTGGGGCTGAGCCGAACCTTGGACCGGCTCGCCGCAGAGGGCGCGCGGGGCAGGGATGATCCGCCCTTCCCGAGCGGTGGCTTTAAAAGCGGTGGCGGAGTCTGGTTCGGCGGCGATTCGACCGTCGCCGCCGACTACGGCTGGATGTACGACGACGGCCCCAAGGGCCTGGACCTGAACGAGGACTGCCCGGCCGGCGGCCACTCCTCCGCATGCTGGCTGCACCGTGACATCATCCTCTCCAGGGGCGCCGGTGCCCTGGTCGGCGGCGGTGGCTCCACCAGGGGCTCATATGCCTTTGAGATCCTCTCGGGCTACTCACTTGCCGGTCTGACGTTCACCTGGGTCCATGAGTTGCGTTACTTCCCCACCAAGCCGGTTGTCGAGCGTACGACTGGCTAGCGGCCGGTGGGACGGTGGCTCGCGCCGCGCGTGAAGCCGGCCGAACCTTTGCCGCCGGCGACACCGGCGCGAGCGACGCCATGGACAGGCGGCGGTGTCCGGCGGATCAGCAGTCGCAACGCGGCGTCGTCCGGGCCTGCCTGCTCACGCGCGCTCAGGGCCTCAGGGTGGACGGTTCGGAACACCGGGCCGCGGCCGGGATCGACCAGTGCGACCACTATCTTTGCACGGCTCGGCACGTCGAAGACGATGCCGTCTAGAGCGGGACCGGCTCCGGCGACGCTCACAAGGCCACCTATTGCGACGGTCTCCACAGCCCGAGCTTATCGCGCCTGAGCCGCGCGACCAGGGCTCGTCGGAGCCAGCCGTCGCGACGCGAGGCCTCCGGGTCAGTAACGTGGAGTGATCGAGGATCAGGGAGACAGGCCACGGCGGACCGCGCGTGAGCTGGCGAGGGCTGTGGATAACGGTCGCGATGTCAGCGCCGCGCTACGCCATCTGCACGGTCACACGTCTGAACCCGGCACGCAGGGCGTAGCTGATGCGCTGGCACGATTTCTCGTCGCGCGTTGCGACTCGCACCACGCCGGGTGGCGCGCCGTGCGTCAGGTGGTCGTCGATTCAGCCGCCAACGCGCCATGGGAGAAGTGCGCGCGACGCGCGGTACCGATGGTCGCCGGCGATCTGATCGCCCTGGCCGGCACTCCCGGGCGAACGCAGTTGCCCCAGGCCCAGCACATCGCCGCTCAGCGCCGAGCCGAGCAGATCGCGTCGCACGTGGACCAAGCCGCAGTTCTTGGAAGCCTGGGGCTGGGCTGTGAGCTGGCGACGCCCGACCGCTGGCGTGTGGCACTGACCTCCGCGGTCCGCGCCCGTTCGCGGGAGCAGGTCGCTCGTGCCGTCGATCGCTCCCTGCACGCTGACTGAGGATGATCGTCGCGCTCTGGCCTCGCTCCGGATCGGGTTGCCGATGACGGCCGCAGCCGGGGAGCGACGGCGCGGCGCGATACGGAGCGTGGTTGAGCTGGTCGTGACGGTCGCGGTTGCGGTCGGTCTGGCCGTGCTGATCCAGGCGACGGTCGTCAAGCCGTACCGGATCCCGAGTCTCTCGATGTTCCCGACACTCCAGGAGGGGCAGCGGATCCTGGTCAACCGGACTGACACCGACCCGGGGATTGGCGACGTGGTGGTATTCCACCCACCCGCCGGAGCTGTCGGAGAGGTCTGTGTGAACCACACGCAGGGCCCGGGCCACGCGGCTCCGTGCGACGCGGAGAGCCACACCGTGTCCAGCGAGACATTCGTGAAGCGGGTTGTCGGGCTGCCCGGGGACCATCTGCGGATAACCAACGGGCACGTGTGGCGCAACGGTGTGGAGGAACAGGGCTCCTACATCCAGCCCTGCTTGCTCGCCGAGGACTGCACTTTTTCAAAGACGATCGTCGTCCCGGCCGGCGCCTACTACATGATGGGCGACAACCGCGGCGACTCAGACGACAGCCGATTCTGGGGGCCGGTGCCGCAGCGATGGATCATCGGGGTCGCGTTCTTCACGTACTGGCCGCTCAGCCGGATCGGCGCGCTCTGAGCGTCCGGCCGCTTGAAAGCTGACTGCCCTGCCCAATCCGCTCGCGGCCAGTTGGGGTCGGCCATCTGTACTGAATGTTGACCGTTAGCTCATCGTGCTGGGCTGCTTTACAAGCCCAAACGGCGTACTTCGTCTTCGTTGAAGCCGAGATGGTGAGCGACCTCGTGCCGCACAGTGCGGGTGATCTGTGCGCGCAGGCCGGCGGGATCGTTCCCAAAGTCGCGTGTGAGAGTGTCACGGTAGATGGTGATCACGTTGAACGCCGGGCCAGCATCAGGCCTGGAGAACTGGTAGGAGTAGCTGGAGGTTCGGCCGGAGTATCGCCCGTAGGCATGCTCCCTGGTGCCTTCGTCCGAGACCGTTATGACGACGCTTTCAAGGGCCTCCTGGGCCTCGGCGGGTAGTTCATCGATGGCGTTCCGTACGGCCTGCTTGAACTCCTCCTGCGTGCGGATGGGAGTTGCCGGGTCCCCTCGTGTCGCGGACGGTCCCGAATCGGTCGGCTCCGCACTCTGGGCAGCCAGGCGCTCGACGTTGTCTTCCAGCTCGTTGAAGGCCCGATCATCGAGGTTGCTGACCTCTCCGCGATCGGGGGTGTCCGAGTGTTCAGGAGCAGACGGCATACAGCTCGAAGATACCGACGTATGCCGTCGGCCCTGAGCGCCGGATCCAACGCCCGCTTTGCGACGGGCTTCACCTGGGGCAGACCCGGCTAGGCTCCGCGGGTGTGACCCGGCCCGGCGAGCTCGCGATCGTGCTGCACACACACATGCCCTACGTGGAAGGGTTCGGAACCTGGCCGTTCGGTGAGGAGTGGCTGTGGGAGGCTGTGGCGACCAGCTACCTGCCGCTGCTGAAGGTGCTTGATGCGCACGGTAGTGAGGCGACCAGGACGCAGCTGACACTGTCATTGACGCCTGTGCTCTGCGACCAGCTCGAGGCGCCGGGCGCGATGGAGCGTTGTGTGGAGTTCCTGCGGACCGTCCGGCCGGCATCTCACGAGCTTGACATCGTCACGTTCAGAGCGTCGGGGGAGGCGGGGGCGGTTGCGGCGCTTGAGCTGTCGGCCGCGCAGTACGACGATGCCGCCTCGGCGCTGTGGAGCCTCTCGCTGAGTGAGAGCGGGCTGTTGGGGGCGCTCGGTCAGCACGCGAGCTGGACCTCCTCCGCGAGCCACGCGATTCTGCCGCTCCTGGCACTGCGCGACTCGCTGGATCTGCAGCTCCAGACCGGTATCCGGGCGCATAGCCGCCGGTTCGGTGACTGGGGCGGAGGTTTCTGGCTGCCTGAATGCGCTCATGCCCCGTGGCTGAATCCAATACTCAGTGAAAGCGGCGTCCGGCTGACATGTCTTGAGCTGACTGGGCAACTGGGCGTTGGAGACATTCGCCACCTGACGCCGCTGCAGCCGGATGACGGGCCGGCGCTACTGTCGATCGACCGTCTAGTGATTGACCTCGTCTGGGGCGCCCACGGCTACCCGTCTCGAGCCGCGTACCGCGACCACCCTCGCCGCACGCCTCACGATCACCACGTTTGGGCCAACGACGGCACTGTCTACGACAGTGGGCGAGCCCGTGCACAGGCGCAGGCGGATGGCGCAGAGTTCATCGAGGCCGTCAAGGTGCGGGTCGCGGGCGGCGGCCTCTGCGTCTGCGCGTTTGACACCGAGCTGCTGGGGCACTGGTGGTACGAGGGCCCACTTTGGCTCGAGGCGGTGCTCGATCAGGCGGCGATCCGCGGGCTGACGCTCACCACCCTTGACGAGGCGACGCTCGAGCGGCATCTGCCCGCGCCGCTGGCCGCCGGCCAGCCCGAGTTCACGACCAGCTGGGGTGAAGGGGGAGATCTGCGCACATGGAGCGCCCCGCCCGTAGCTGATCTGGTCTGGCAGGCGCGTGGCGCCGAGCTGGTGACGTTCCTTGGTACAGACGCCGGGCCCGGCGCCAGGGCCCTGCGTGAGCTGCTGGCTCTGCAGTCCAGCGATTGGGCGTTTCTCGCCTACCGCGAGTGGTCAGGCGACTACCCCCGGCAGCGTGCCAGCGGGCACGCTGCCGGGCTCGCGCGTGCGCTCAGAGGCGAGAGCGACGAGCCGGCTCTGCGGAACCTAGCCCCCGACCTGGACTGAGTCACTCGTAGCGCAGCGACTTGGGGTGCTTGCGTGTGCGCAGCACGCGCGCGGGAACACCGCCGACCACCGCGTCATCAGCGACGTCGGAGGTGACCACCGCGCGGGTCCCGATCACGGCGTGATCACCGACGGTGACACCGCGCAGCAGGCTCGCGCCGTAACCGATCCAGACGTTATGGCCGACGCGAACGTCGCGCTTGTAGATCCCCTGCTCACGGATCGCGCGCTCCACCTCGGCGGTGCCGTGGTCAAAGTCGATCATCATCACGCGGTCAGCGATGATGCAGTCACGGCCGATCGAGATCTGCTGGAAGCAGGAGAGCGTGCACTCCTGGCCGAGCACGGACTTGGCGCCGATCTCGATCACGCCCTCATGAGCGCGAATCTTGCAATCGTCGCCGAGCCAGGACCAGCGTCCCAGCACGACCCTCGCATCCTTGCCGATCTCGAACTTCACTCCCGGGCGGATGAAGCAGAGACCGTCCGTCTGCAGGCGCCCGCGCCAACGCAGCTTCAGCCACAGCCAGCGTGAGATGAGCACCACATAGCCCCAGCGCAGCATGTTGTGGGAGCGGGCGAAGCGCCAGAAGGCCAGCGGGCCGCCTGCCAGTGGGTTGGGGCGCTGGCGAGCGGGAGTGGTCGGGGGCGCAGTGATGGGCGCGGCTGGCCCTGCGTGTTTGTGGTTGGTCTGCGACGGCACGCGCAAAGCGTAATCGGCATCATGGCCACGGTGGCCGAAGCGCTCGATAGCCAGGAGGACATGCTCGCCCAGCGCTTGCTGAGCGGTGACCGGCGCGCGCTTGCCAAGGCGATCACGCTGGTCGAGAACGACGACCCGCGCGGGCGGGAGATAGTTCGCGCGGTCTATTCGCACACGGGCAGGGCAACGGTGGTCGGCTTCACAGGGCCGCCCGGCGTGGGAAAGTCGACGCTGCTGAGCGCACTGACAAAGCTCGAGCGCCAACACGACCGAACGGTCGCAGTGCTCTCGATCGACCCCTCATCACCGTTCACCAACGGCGCGCTGCTCGGCGACCGGATCCGCCTGGCCGAGCATTTCCTGGACCCTGGCGTGTTCATCCGTTCGATGGCAAACCGCGGTGCACTCGGGGGACTGAGCGAAGCGACGCTGCAGGCAGCGCTGCTGATGGACGCGGCCGGCCGTGACGTCGTCTGGCTTGAGACCGTGGGCGTCGGTCAGGCCGAGGT
>Ga0181537_10000104_pt1 | contig 71670 bp, 71 predicted proteins | sample PEATcosm2014_Bin_39_FD_119765 | JGI IMG/M metagenome (GOLD analysis project Ga0181537, IMG submission 119765) | Peatland microbial communities from MTU Mesocosm Facility, Houghton, MI, USA - PEATcosm2014_Bin23_10_metaG | ecosystem: Environmental > Terrestrial > Soil > Wetlands > Peat | place... | reverse complement strand
CGCCGGATGCGAATCATTATCACGTCCGGCGGCGGCTGTTGCAGGCGATCGCGCTGGTGCTCGTCGTCGCGATTCCCACTTCCGGACTGTTCCGCATCGATCCGCAAGCGGGCGCGCTGGTCGTGCTCGATCGCCAGATCTGGTTTTCCGATTTCTTCCTCGTGTTCGGCTTGTGGATTTTCGTCGCCACCATGATGATTTTCCTGTACTCCGCGGCCGGGACGGTGTTTTGCGGCTGGGTCTGCCCGCAGAACTCGATCGCGGAGTGGGCCAATTTCGTGACGAGGAAATTCCTGGGCAAGCGCGCGGAGGTCAGCCTCGACGGCGCACCCGTTCGCGTCACGCGCTCCAAGGACCGCTGGATCAACTGGGCACTGCTTGCCGCATGCTTCGTCGGCGTGTCGATGGCCTTCGCCTTGGTCCCCATGCTGTATTTCTATCCGGTCACCGCGATCGAGTCCTTCGTGCTGTTGCGCCCGGACCCGGCGCTTGCCGGTTCGCTGTATTGGATCTACACGGTGTTCGTGCTGATCGTCCTGCTCGACGTGACGGTGCTGCGCCATTTCTGGTGCCGCTTCATCTGCATCTATCGCGTCTGGCAGCACTCGTTCAAGACGCGCCAGACGCTGCACGTCGAATACGACGCGACGCGCTCGGGCGATTGCGAAGCTTGCAACTATTGCGTCACCCAATGCTTCATTGACCTCGATCCCCGTAGCACCGACGTGTTCGACAGCTGCATCAACTGCGGCGAGTGCGTCGATGCCTGCAATCGCATGCATCAGAAGAGCGGGCAGCCGGGTCTGTTGCGGCTGCGCTTCGGCGAACGCATCCCCGCGGAAAGCGGGAAACTCCGCGTCGGGGAGAAGCGGCGCACGAACGAAACCTCGCTGCTGGGCCGTTCGCGCTGGGCTCTGCCATTCACATTCGCGGGCTTGCTGATGTTCGCCTGGGGAGTCTGGAGCTATGAGCCCTTTCACCTGTCGGTCGACCACGGCGCGGCCATGACCGGAGGTGCATTCCACGACTACCAGATCGCGATCGCGAACAAGGAGTATCGTGATGCGATGCTTCAAGTGAGTGTCTCCGGCATCGATCCCGCCGATTTCCACCTGAGTACGGAAACGGTCGCGCTGGGCAAGGTGGAGCACAAGACCCTGACCCTTTCGATCTCGCCCGCGATCCGCCGTGGCCTGTACCCCGTGCAGGTCGTGGTTCACGCACGGGACGGCTGGGTGGGCACCTTCGCGTTCCAGCATTTCGCCGGCTGATGGGAAGGTAAGGTGGATGGCGCCATGAGCGAGAGCGAAGAACCGCCGCCGGCCCGCGAGTCGAGCGGGTTCGAACACCTCGGGCTGGACCAGCAGCCCATACGACCTCAATGGGGCGAAGTGCCGAAAGACCACTTCGGCTATGCGTCGGACGAGGAGCGCCTGGCCAGGCGCGGCATGGAAGATTGGGAACTGGTCACGAAGATTCCGGCGTCGCAGCGCCGGGTCCCGTACTGGTTCCTCGCCGTCGTGCTGATCGTCCTGCTCGTCGCGGTGGGCCTGGGATTTCCCTTTTGGGGCCAACGTCCTGGCGTGAAAGTCGAATGGTTCAACTGGGGATTTGTCGCCGCGATCTTCTATGTCGCCGGCGCCGGGCTGTTCGTGTATTACATGACCAATCTCTATGGTTCGGAGCGCGCGGGTCACCTCGACGACGATCCGCAGGGAGCGAAATCGCGCGCGGAACCGGACAAAGTGCACCGGCCAGCGCAAGACGCCCGGTCGCCCGACGACCGTGGGTCCTGACACGTCGTACCGCTTGCTACGCGGGCGCACAAGCGGATATCGGATACGGCGCTTGCCGGTATGGGCTTGCACCTTTATGGCGCTCCTATGCGCCTGCAGCGACAATGGCAACGCCTCGAACCTGGGCACGCAATCCTGGGGTGCGATCCAGGTTTCGGTGGAAACCCGTCCTTCCCCTCCCCGTCATGGCCGCAATGAAGTTGTCGTACTCGTAAGCGGCGACCGCCACCGGCCCGTTTACGACGCCGTCATCCGTCTACGTGCGCAGCAGGACGCTTGGGTACAGGCAATCGAGGATGGCCACGTCGGCGTATATCGGCGCGCGGTCGACTTTGGCGAAGGCGACCACGCGACACTCCAGGTTCAACTGCAACGCGGGTCCGAGGAAACCATTCTCGAATTTCCCGTGCCGATCGGTCAGAACAACAACTGAGCAATAAATGAGAATGGTTTCCATTTGGCGAGGACTTGACTGAGTGTTGCAACTATGTGGATGACGCGGACATTTTTGGTACATGCCCTCGTCACGCCTGGATCGCCCGTTATAATTCGCCGCGTTGGGCGGCTGTGAGAGGGGAAACACGCGAGGACGATAAGTTCGTTACGAATTGAAATTCAATTCATGTCGTCCGAAATGCGTTTCTGGCCGTTAAGCCATCATCGGGAGCGAGAGAGACAAGGAGCTCTCGCCTGCTGACCGGGTGATGCGCAATAGACATAATGAATCGATCGATAGGAGACTAGGACATGACCAAGCGTCGCGAATTCGTGTTGAAATTTGTGCCATTGGCCGGCGCCGTCGCGGTACTTCCGCGCGTGGCCCTCGCCGATGTGCCGCACCTGACGGAAGACGACAAGATGGCAGTTGCCATGGGCTTCCGCCTGCACACCGAGAAGGCCGATCAGGCCAAATATCCGAAGCACACCACCGAGCAGTTCTGTGCGCGCTGCCTGCACTTCACGGAGCCCGGCAAGGACGAAGCCCGTTGCGATCTGTTCAACAAGATCGTTCCGAAGGGCGGCTGGTGCAGCGGCTTCTCCAAGCGCCCGTAAGCGCATTGACTTGATTTCCGCGAACCGAGGACTGCCGCGATGCCTATCGAAATATTGGTTCCCCTCGCTATCTTCCTGGGCGGCATGGTGATTTCCCATTTCACCAGCGCCAAGGCCATGCGCGTTGTCGAGGACAATCGCAGAGGCTATTGAGGCGCGCCGCCGGCATGAGGACAAAGGGCCCGAAAACATTCGGGCCCTTTTTTCTGCCGCTTGAACTTACGCTAGGAGCACCGCCCGGTGTCCGCGAAATACCGCCAGCTCACCAAGTTTCTCGTCCTATCCGTCGTCTCGTTCTGCATCGGCACCCTGCACGGCATGTTGCAGGTCATGCCGCCGGTGCGCCGTTGGCTCGACTCGATCGGCAGTCCATATGGCGGCCCCGGTCACATGATCGACCCGCTCGCGCACGCGCACATGAATCTCGTCGGCGGGGTCGTGCTGCTCGCCATGGGCGTGACGTACTACCTGGTGCCCATTTTCACGGGCCGGCAGATCCGTTCGGAGCGGCTGGTCGAATGGACGTTCTGGTGCACGGCCCTGGGCGCGTACTCCTTCTACGTCGTGCAATTGCTGTTCGGGATCTGGGAGGGACAGCTCATGCATTCCGCTCCGGAGCAGATCGGGGCCGCGCACCGCTATTACGGGCCGGCCGTTGCCGTTTCAGGCACCGTGATGGCCGCCGGCTTTTTCTGCTATCTCGTCAATATCGGCTGGACGCTCGCCGGAGCGCCGCGCGTAGACGCAAACTCACCGCCGACCGCGCCGTCGAATCCGGCCTAGCGGACGGCGTCACTTCTTGGATATGAAATAGATCGCGGTGCCCAGCAGCAGGGTACCCAATATCAATTCGATCATCTCGTTCTCCTGACCACGGCGTGGGATCGTCCCCCGATGGGGACGGGATCATGTACCTTGGACTGCGCTGTCGCTCGCGGCACCCGTCCGCAGCAGGCCATTTTGCATCATTCGGCGGCGCACGAGCAGGAACCCGGCAACCACGATCAGCACGGTGGCAACGACGTCAAATGGTGTCGTGAAGGGATAGTGCGCGCGCTCGAAGGCGCCGATCTCCTGCGAGCCGGCAATCCACGTGAAGCGCTCGATCCACGTTCCCGCGATCATGACAAGGGCGATCCGGAAAATCCAGACCGGGCTATGCCGCACGTCGGTGAACACGAGCAGGCAAAACGGGATGAGAAAGCGCATCGAGAAAAATGTCCACCAGAGCACGGAATAATCGCCCCGCACCATCGAATCGATGCGCACCCGCTCCTCCGTGATGTTGCCGTACCAGATCGTCAGGTACTGCGCGAACCAAAGGTAGGTCCAGAGGATCGTGAATGCCAGCATCATCTGCGAAAGATAATTGAATATGTAATCGGGTACCGGATTCGCCAGTCGACCCGCGCGATCGAGCACGTACAAGGTGGCCAGCAGAGTCGCCAGGAACATGCCGAAATTGCTGACGAAGTGATACATGCCGTACACCGAACTCTCCCACGACGGCACCATCGTCATCTCGTAATCCCAGCCAACCATCGTGCCGTACACCACGTGCGCCACGGGGATCCAGTTCGCGATCGCCTTGAAGCGATTCCAGTCCTCCTCGGACCGCTCGCTGACCTCTTGCAATCGGATGAACCGCCGATACAGCCAGACGATGAACAGGAAGCCGCCGAATTCGCGCAGCCAGAAAAAGGTCGGGTTGTGCCAGCCGTTGAGCGGGTGTGCTTCCCCGTCGGCGGCGCTCGCGAAGTCCCGCCACAGGAAGACGTGCCCCTGGAACAGGAACAGCACGATCATCAGCAGGAGCACGAGGGGCCAAAGGGCGAAGAAGCTCACGGCAACGTCGCGCACCTTGTAGCGCCATTTCGCGCTCGCCAGGTGCAGGAGTGCCGACAGCGTGACGCCGCCGATCGTCAAATGCAGGAGGATCAGGAAATCGGCGGTAATGACCGACCAGCTGCCGTAGGGAATCGAGGATGCCAGGTTCATTTGGACGCGCTCTTCGTCGTTGCGGCTGCGTTGACCTTGCCCAGCACATTGCGCACATAGTTCACAACGTGCCAGCGTTCGGTCGGCGACAGGTCGTTGCCGTACACCGGCATCACGGCGCCGCCGAAGGTGATGTAGCCGAAGATCAAGCCGTCGGGAATCGCCTGCACCGAGGGGCTGGTGAGGTCGAAGGGCCGCATGATGAGTTTTTCGCCCACGGTGCCGTCACCCGTGCCCGAGAACCCGTGGCAGGGCGTGCAGTAGATCGCAAAGAGCTGCTGTCCCTTGTGGATCGATTCGGGCGTTGCGGGAATCGGATTCGGCAGCTTCGCCGCCTCGTCGCGATCGGCGACGTGCACCGTCGCGGTATCGGGCACCGGGACCGAGCGCTTGGGGAATGGCATCGGATCCTTCTGCGGCTTGATTGCGATCGAGTCGGCCATGTCGCGCGACCACGGCCATGCCCCGGCCGTGCCCGGCAGGAGCAGCGCCGCAGCGACGATTGGCGCGAGCGACAGGATCCGCATGCGCGAGGACCGCTTGCTCATGTCGCCACCTCTTCCTGGACCGAGAGCACGTCATGCCGCTCGAAGATCCGGCGCACCTCGGCGATGGCGTGGACATTCGACTTCACCATCACGCCCACCTGATCCTCCGACACCTTGACGTTGTAGAGCTCGCTCTTCATCCGGGCGGGCAGGCCCGCGCAGATCAGGAAGCCGAGCACGGTGATGTACACGCCGCCGAGAATCAGCATCTCGTACGTGAGCACGAAATCCGGGGGCAGCGGAATGATCGGCTTGCCGCCCTTGAGCTGCGAGAAGAAGTTGCCCTGCGCCGTTGCGATCCCGAGGAAGCCCAGGCTCCCGCCCAGCAGGGCACCGATCAGCGTGTAATTGCGCACGGGGATCGAGCGCACGCCCAGCACGCCCTCGACGTCCGGATGCTCGATCGGCGATTTGATCGTCACGTCGTTCCAGTCCAATCCCGGAAGGCTCGCTTCGCGCAGCTCGCGCAATGCGGCCGAAGCCCTGTCGAAGTCGTCGAACAAACCCAGGATGCGCTTGGCGATCATGCTTCCCTCACATGCAGCTTGGCGAGCTTGCGATGGAACACCATCTCTTTGACCTCGTACATCGAGACACTCGGCACCAGCTTGCAAAACAGCATGAACAACATGCCAAACCAGCCGAAGCTGCCGAACACGATGCCCCACTGCACCCACGACGGGAAGAAGGTATGGTCCCAGGTCCACGGGTAGTAGCCGTGGCCGAATGTCGGCGTGACGATCATCCAGCGCTCGAGCCACATCCCCAGGTTCAGGAGCAGCGAGACGATCATCATCGCGGTGAGATTGGCGCGCAGCTTCTTGAACACGAGCGTGAAGGGCACCACCGACCCCAGGAAATTCATGGCCCACCAGTAGACCGCGTAGGGGCCTGTCGCGCGCTGGAGCAAGGTTTGCTTGGCCACCTCATCGGAGCCGTACCAGACCGACGCATACTCGATGAGGTTCAGGTACGTCCAGACCATCGCGATCGCGAAGGTCAGGCGCGCCGTCTTGTCGAGGATCGGCAGGGTCATGTATTCCTCGAAGCGGAACGTGTGGCGCAACACGATGAAGAGCGTGATGATCGCCGCGCAGCCGGAGTACAGCGCACCCGCGACGAAATACGGCGGGAACGAGGTGATGTGCCAGCCGGGCTGCTGCGACATCGCGAAGTCCGACGCAACGATCGAGTGCACCGAGACGGCGAGGGGAATGAGGAAGCACGCGATCGTCATGTAGGCAACCCGGAAATTGCGCCATTGACGGTCGGTGCCCATCCAGCCCAGGGCCAGCGTGTCGTAGAAACCCTTGCGCCAGCCGGTCGCGTTGTCACGGCAGATGGCGAAATCGGGAATCGCGCCGACGTACAGGAAAAGGATCGAAGAGGACAGGTACGTGAAGATGGCCATCGCGTCCCACAGCAGCGGCGACTGGAAATTCGGCCAGGTCCAGCGCTCGCTGGGGTACGGCAGTGCGTAGTAGATCTCCCAAAGGCGCCCCAGGTGGACGGCGACGAACAGGCCCGCCGTCATCAGCGAGAACGTCGTCATCGCCTCGGCGAAACGGTAGATCGGCTTGCGCCAGTCCGCGTGGATGATGTGCAGGATCGCCGAGAGCAAGGTGCCCGAGTGGCTCATGCCGATCCAGAAAATGAACGTCGCGATGTACAGCCCCCATACGTTGGGGTTGTTCATGCCCGAGACGCCCATGCCGGTGTTGTACTGGTAGATCTCGCAGGCCACACCGACGACGAACATCGAAAAGGCAAGCGCGAACAGGGCCCAGTACGTCGCGCGCGGACGCTCGATGCTCGCCAGGACGTCACGGTTGATCTGTGCCCAGGCGATGTCCTCCCGGATGTCGTTTTCTTTTTCCTGCGTCACGCTCGAATGGGAACGGGTCGAATCCATGGATGGGCCTGCGATTAAGCGTGTGGGTTGAGCATCTGCGTCATGCCTGCGAATCGCGTACGCGCTCGAGGTACATGACCGACGGATAGGGGCGCAGGTCCTCGAAAATCCGATAGCCGCGCAGGCCAGGGTGCGAGCCGTCGATGTCCTTCAACTGCTTGTCCTTGTCGAGTTCCACGCGCTGCAGGCGCCATTTCTGCGCCACGTGCGAATACGGATCCGACAGGTTGCCGAAGGTGATCGCACTGGTCGGACAGGCCTGCGCGCAGGCCGTCAGAACCTCGCCGTCGCGGATCGGCCGCCCCTCCGTCGCCGCGCGGTCCTTCGTATCGACCAGGCGCTGGACGCAGAAGGTGCACTTTTCCATGACGCCCTTCGTGCGCACGGTCAGGTCCGGATTGAGCTGCATCGGCAACGGGTCGGGCCAGACCTTTTCCTGCTCCGGATAGTTGTACCAGTTGAAGTAGCGCACCTTGTACGGGCAGTTCGCCGAGCAATAGCGCGATCCGATGCAGCGGTTGTATACCTGCGAATTCAGCCCGTCGTTCGTGTGGTTCGTCGCGCCGGCGGGGCACACCGTCTCGCACGGTGCGGCCTCGCATTGCTGGCACATCATCGGCAGGAACTGGGCGCCCTGTTCCGGCGCGTCCTCGTCGGCCTCGTTCCAGTAACGCTCGATCCGGATCCAGTGCATCGCCTGGCCGGCCGCGAACTTCTCCTTGCCCACGACAGGCAGGTTGTTCTCCGCGTAACACGCGACCACACAAGCATTGCAGCCCGTGCAGGCGTCCAGGTCGATTGCCATCGCCCATTTCAAGTCCGGATGCGCCCCGGGCTTGGGGTGCTGCACGCGGAAGCGCGTCCAGTCGTTCAGCGTTTGTTCCAGGCTCATGCTTTCCTCAGACCTCCTCGGACAACTTCGCCTTGTCCGCAGACAAGGTCACGACCAATTTGCGGCCGCTTTGCGTTTTCACGTTCCCCGACTTCCACCCTTCGTCCTTCACAAGCACCCGGCGCGACCCGGTGGGCTTGACGCCCACGCGCGTCGAGTACAAGGCGAGTTCGCCGGTCTTGCGGTCGAATACAGGATCGAGGAGGCGGAACGTATTGACGCCTCGCCCATCCGCGTAACGCCCCAGCGTTTCGTGCCCCTGGCCCACCGGGATGCCAATCACGTCGGGGTGAATGCCCGGAAAGATGTAGGCCTGCACTTTGCAGCTTCCGTTGGCCGACGCGATTTCCAGCTCGTCGCCGTCCTTGATGCCCAGCTTCTCGGCCGTCTTGGGATGCACTTCCGCCCAGGAATCCCAAACGATGGTCGTGAGTGCATCCGGCGTCTCCTGCATCCACGGCAGATTCGCGTGGCGGCCATCGCGCAGGCTGGCGCGCACGACCGGCGCCAGCGCGTACGGGAACCTGGCATCGACAGCCTGGCTCGCCCCCGCGAAATCGAGCTCCACGGCACCCGGCTTGGCCGCAACCTTGGTTTCCGCGGTGTTGACGTGCAGGACGCCGTGACTCAGCGCTTCCGTCCAGAACTGCTCTTCGTCCGCCGGCACGTTCGAAAATGCGGTACGGTTCGCGCCCAATGCCGCACGCAGGTAGGCGTAGTAGTCACCGAAAGTCTTGTAATCCGCCGGCCGTCGCAGCTTGAGAAGCTCGACGAGGATGTCGCCCGCGCCGCGTGTATCCGGGTAGAGGCGCTCCATCAAGGGCTGCTGCACCGTCATCTCGACGCCCTGGGGCTGATAGGCGGCAACGTGCGTGCCCCAACCCTCCATCGCCGAGTCCAGTGGCAGAACCAGGTCCGCCTCGCGGGCGGTCTCGTCGAGGTACTGCGCGAACACAGCCTTGAAGCCGACCTTCGCGAATGCCTCGCGAAATTTCACGAACGAAGGCGCCGTGAAAACCGGGTTCAGGTCATGGACGAAGACGGCGTCCACTTTGCCTGACGCCATGGCGTCGGTGAGTTTCCCCAGCGAAGCCGTGTCTCCGCTGTCCGGTGCAATTTGCGGGAATGGCAACTTGGCCGGCGGGAAGATCGTCTTGCCGACGTTGCCCAGCACCCAATTGAGCGCGAGGATCGCCTGCGCGTTGGAGTAGCCGTGCGCGTGCCCTTCCGCCGAAGGTCCGGACAGCACGAGACTCGGCGTGCGCTCGCGCAGGAGCTGCACCACGCGATCGAAAGCCTCCTCCTTGATTCCGGTTTCCGCCAGCACGCGCGCCTTGTCAAACGCCGTCGCTGCGGTTGCCAGCGCCGGCGGCACGGCGCCACCGGCAGGCAGTTTGCCCGCGAGCAGGGCGTTGGCCAGGCCGAGCGCGAGTACCCCTTCGGTACCGGGACGAATCGGGACCCAGCGGTCGGCGTTGGCGCCGGTCAGCGTCATGCGCGGTTCGATCTGGACGAGCGTGCCCCTTGGACGGCTGTCGCTCGCCTTGCGAAAGCGCGCGTACTGCCCGGCGAAATGCACGGGCGAGACCCAGGTGTCGAGGAAGTCGGCGCCAAAGGAAACGATGAGGGACGCCTGATCAAGCGCAAGGCGCGGAACATCCGATCCGAGCACCTGCTCGGCCGCGGCGCGGTTGATGCGCGTCGCGAGCGGGTCGTAGACGTAATGCTGGCTGCCCGCACCGAAGCTTTCGGTTGCGTTGCCCACCAGGACCTTGAAGTGTCCGCTGACGGGGCCGGTCAGGAAAGCGAAACGTCCGTCCTTCGTGGCCGCGCTGCGCTTGTGCAATGCCAGCATGGCGTCATTCCAGGACACTTCCTGCAGGCTCCCATCCTTGCGCAGCATCGGCTTGCGCAGGCGGTCGGGGTTGTAGTGGTGCTGCACGCCAGCCTGCCCCAGGCCGCACAGCTTGCCGCCACTCAGGCCCGATTCGACATTGCCTTCGAGCTTGAGCACGCGGCCATCGCGCACGCGCCCCACGATTCCGCAAAATGCGTCGCACTGCTGGCACGTCGAGGCGTAATACACCGCCACGCCCGGAATGTTGAAGTCCTCGGGATTCACGTAGGACTTGACCGTTTCGACGCCAGAGTCGATCGACGTGTAGCCGCACGCACCGACCGTCGCGGACGCGCCGCTCCAGCCAAGCACCTTGAGGAAATCCCTTCGTTGATTGTTCTTCATCGATACGCCTTGGTCACTTGTGGCATTGCCAGCAGTCGTTCGGGCCGTGCGAGGTGTTGGCCGCGGTCCCTTGCGCCGGCGCGTCGGCGATGTTCATGCGCGGATACACCGACTTCATGCCGACGAGGTCGGCCGGATTGGTCGGGTTGGGGTGGTCCTTCTGGTGGCAGGAAATGCACCAGCCCATCGTGATCGGCTCGACCTTCTCGTCCACGGTCATCGAACTGACGTTGCCGTGACAGTAGCCGCAGACTTCCTGTACGGGACGACCCAGCTCGAAATAGAAACGCTGGATGTGACGCTCGTGGCTGAAGCGCACGAAGTCGGGAAGGTCGTGCACCTTCTTGAACGGAATGGCTTCCTGCTTTTCCCAGTATTCGAATAGCTTCTTGATGCGCGGCTTGTCCTTGACCGACTCGATGTTCTGGTGACAGTTGATGCACTTGCGCAGGGGTGGAATCCCCGACACGCGGCTGCGGCGCGCATACGTGTGGCAGTACATGCAATTGATGCCCATCTTGCCCGCATGAATGTCGTGCGGAAATTCGATGGGCTGTTCGACCTTGTCCCCCGCGAAGGCAAGCCCCACCACGAGTCCCAGGATCATCGCGACCAACAGACGCAGGAGCCATCCGCCCGGGACCTGAACCAGCCCCATTCGATCGGCATGCCCGCCAAAAATGCGCGTCTTCATTTGCCCTCTTGTTCCTCCGTCACACCTGTTGACTGCGCCGATGCCAGGCATCGGAAGAAAAAATCGCCAAGCGCAGAGGGCGAACCTCGCCGAAGCCGGCGGTCGCCTCTCAGTTCTTGTTGTGGTTAGTGATTTCCAACGAGTACGGAACGACTGCGAGCGCGACTTTCGGGTTCTTGTTCTTTCTCTCTCCGGCCCGCTTCGTCACTCGCTCGTATCGGCGGGCAAATTATGCATGGATTCGCCGGAGCAACAAAGGCCCCGTGACCTGTTTCTGCATGCACGAGACATGGCGCAGCGCAGCACTGGCTGCCTTGCGCAATGACCCTTGTCCATTCGCAACTACACTCTCGGTGATGAACGAGAACGATCACACCAACACGCGAGGCCAAGCCGGCAATGCAGCGCAACAACAGAGCCGGCATCCGCAGCGCCCCGGCATCAACTGGTTTCGCTTCTGGATGCAGATGGTCCTTGCCGCAATCGCGTTCAACATCGTGGCAGGCCTTGTGACCTGGTTTTTCGTCTTCCCGCACTTGTTTCCGGCGCACTGAAAAAAAAACGGCGGACATGCGTCCGCCGCTTGTCTTGCGGCAGGCTCCCGTGGAAGCCAAGCCGCGTGGCTTGGTGCGATCAGTTGAGCGATTGCACGTAGGCCGCCAGATCCTCGAAGTCCTTCTGGTTCAGGTTCGCGATCAGCGCTTGCATCTGGTCGACACTGCGCACACCCGATTGAATGAAGCCCAGCTGGATCTTCACGTAGTCGGCATGCTGGCCGGCGAGGCGCGGGATCGGACCCTGACCCTTGGCTTCCGGGCCATGGCAGGACTGGCACGCGATCAAGCCACGGTTCGCGTCACCATCCTGGAACAAGGCCTTGCCATGCGCGATATCGCCGGACGCCCCGAGGCGTCCTGCAACCGGCGCCTGCTTCGAGAAATAGTCCGCCAGGGCCTGCATCGTGGGCTCGTCCAGGTCGCGTGCAACACCCTTCATGAAGTCCCACGCGCGCTCTTCGTTGCGCGGTGCGTTGTCGTACTTGTAGTCGTCCGAATGCAGGTACGACGAGTACGGCTTGCGCCAGCCGGTGATGTTGTAGATCCACTGCTCGAACTGGGTCTCATGCGTGACCGAGCGCTCGTCTTGCGACAGGTTGTGGAAATACTTCAGCTCCGTAACGATGTACTCCGCCGGCTGTCCCGCGAGAATCGGGAACGTCGCCTGGCCGCTGATACCGCCGGGACCATGGCAGGCCGAGCACCAGGTCACCGCGAGGTGGTGGGCGCGCTCGGGAGCCAGCTTCGCCGTCAGCGCCTTCGCATTTTCCGCGTCATCCGCAAATGCCACGGACGCCGTCACCGCCAGGGCCACGCCGGCCAACAGCGCAGCAACTCGCCCAGGTTTGCGCATCATGTTCGTCCTCATGTGATTGTCTCCTGTGCGGGCCACGATCAGAACACCCACCAGATCGCGCCGCTGATGCGGTTCTGGCCGGAGGCGTTGTTGCCCAAACCGTCGAAGTTCGATCCGCCGCCGTTGATCTTGGTGAAGTTCTGATACAGCAGGCTGAACCGCAGGTCCTGCATGAGCAGATAGTTCAACTCGACGGTCCACCAACTGCTGTCCGGGCTGCCCGTTGCCGAGCCACCGGGACTTCCCGACCCGTACAAGATCGAATCCGCCGTACCGCTCGTGTTGTTGTAGGCGAGCGTCACGCCGTAGCGGCGGTCGTAATACGCAGTGCCCTTGATCTGGAACTCGTTGACCGTGTGATCGGGCGTGGCAGCGCCACCGCTGGACTGCATCAAGGCCGTCAGGTTGTTGTTTTCGTGGATGTACGAGGCATTCGCGCTGAACACCCAGGGCTCGCTCCTGTTGTACTGGTACTGCGCGTCGACCGCGATATCCCGGTACTGGTTGGTCGCGCCGAGGTTCAGCACCGGGCAGGTCGTTCCGGCCGGGTTGCAGTTGTACACATTCGCGTGCATCCCGAAGATGCCGACCTCCATCGAGTTGTAGCCCCAGTCATGGCTGTATGCGAAGCGGTAGTAGGGGTTGTAGCCCGCGAGCACGTCGGAGGGTTGGTCGCCCATGTTTCCTTCGTAGCCGCCCGCGCCCCAGTTCATGAAGCTCACCATGCCGGTGGCTGCGCGCTCCAGTTCGAACTCCGCGTAGAAGCTCTTGTGCACCCAGGCGTATCCGCCGATGCCGACCTTGTTGTGTCCACCCGTCGGGTTGTCGATATATGTTGCGGCAAGAGGACCGAAGCCGGCCGGCATGTACGGGAACCAGGGGAATTTCCAGGCCGGAACGGAGTTCCAGACGTCTTCCATCGTCGGGTTGTTGTTCATGTTGAACGCGATCACCGCATCGGGCTCCAGCGAGTCGTCGGACATGATCCGGTGCACGTAGCGGAACTCGGTGTTGTCTGCCGTCGGCGTAAAGGCACCGGGCCCGACCGAACTCGGACCGCCTGCGCCCACCGGGAACTCACCGCCGGACAACTGTCCGAACATGCCGAAGTTGTCCGAGATGCGGCCACCGAAGAAGACGCTGTATTGGACCAGCTGCAGCTTGTTGCAGCTTGAGCTGTTCACCGCACCGGCGCCGGAACACGTGGGGTTGCCCGTGCTCGCATCGGTCGGCGACTGGACGTGGTCCCACTCGGCCATGATCGCCGCCGCAACCGGGAGGGGCTGCGCTTCTCCGAACGTATAGCCATTGAGCTTGAACTCGCGGCCGTAACTGGTCAGTTCGGGATAGCTGATGTGACAGGCCTGGCAGTTATGCCCGGTTTGACGGGCAAACACAGGGATCGCCTGTGCGGGCGCCATGAACCCGATCCAGGCAGTACCGGCTGCTATGCCGAACGCCAACCAACGGGCTACGCGTTTCAGAGTCATGAATCTCCTCCTACGATTGATGGGAGGGGGAACCGCGCAACTTCCCGCGACACCCCACTATGAGCTGCAAGAGTTTCGGGGCCGCTCTTGTGGGCGACCTTCACAACCGCGGCGATAATAGAAGAGCGACCTCTTACGCGCCAGAAGACTTTCAAAAACGCGTTGTAACAGCGCGACAATCAACCGTACAGACGCAGGGACTTACCGGACGAAAGTTCAACATGAATGGAGAGGGCACTGCAACAAGAACGGCGCGCGTACCGCACGGCTTTTGGGCGGTCGTCGCCCTGGTCGTATGGGCACTCGCGATTACGACGTTGCTCCATCGAGAGCCCTACGGCCTCGATGAAGCGACGGCACGCACGCTGGTGTTCCTCTGGTCTGTAACGGACCAGGTTGCTTCTCCGATCGTGACGATCGGTATTCCGGACTTTCGTGCCGTATACCTAATTCCCGTGGGCATCCCGTTTTCAGGGAGTCTGCTCGCGGCAAAACTGTTGACCGCGCTGATTTCGATTGCCTGCGCCATGCTTTTGTACCGTTGGCGCCAGCGCGCGGGCGAAGCAGAAAGCGCACTCCTGTCCTCTGGCTTGTTGCTGCTCGCGCCGATCGTAACCACCGCAATCGACGGTATCGCGATCGGTCCGTACCTCCTGTTGACAATTGCCCTCGCAGTCTGGGCGGACTTGCGCTATCGCGAAACTCGCACGCGCTTTGGCGGCCTGTATTTCGCGCTGGTGTTCCTTTGTATCGCGGCCGTCAGCTTGCACCCGGCAGGCTTGGCGCTGCCGATTGTCCTGATCCTTTCCTGGCTGCGCGAAGGGCCGCAGGACGCTGCGCAGGAGTTGCGCACGCCGATTCCCGGCCGGGAGCGCACCCACATGCTCGCCGGCTTCGTGCTCGCCAGCGTGTTGGGGCTGTTGATCGCGGCCGGCTGGCGCCAACAGACGTGGCTTGCCAATCCGATCGTGGCGCTGGCGCGCGACGGCTTCGGCTTCCAGTCCGAGTCAAGCGCCGGCGACACGTTCACGATTGCGCTGGGCATCGCGTGCGTGGTCGCGCTCCTCGCCAGCGCTTGGTGGTCGCGAGCGGCGATTCTTTCCGATCGCATGGCCGGAACGCTTGTGCTCGCCATTGGCATCGGCGCGTGGTCCGGCGATTCGACTTTTGTCCTGCTTTCCTTCACGTTCCTGCTGGTTTGGGGATCCGCCCTGATCCTGCGCGTGCAGATCGCCGCATCGCGTGGATTCATCGCGCAACGGGGCGTCGCGTTCGTGCTCCTCCTGGTGCTGGCCACTTCCTTCCTATCGACAGGCCGCGCTCGCTTCGAGCAGGTGCGCCAGGGTCCTGAATTGAGCGCGACGGACGAGGTTTTGCGCGCCCTTTCGGAGGAGACCGGCAGGTTCGCGACTGCGCCTGTCGCGCCCGGTGCAGGTGCGGCGCAGGAAAAGGCACGCGGAGGACCGCGCGTCGCGAGTCAATGGCCCGGCCGCACGATGATCGCCTGCCGCTGCAGCGCCCTGCCCCTGCCTCCGGCGCTCGAGGACAGCGAGCGCTTCGTCGCGAACCTGCGTGGAATCGACTTCGTCGTTTTCGACCCGCAGGACCCGGCCAACCGGCCACTGGCACGGGCCTTTTCCCTCATGAACGGCGCGCAGGCCGAGACGATCGTGCTGCAGGCGGGCGGCGTCGTCCTGCGCCTGCACCGTGGCGCCGATGCTCCGGCCGCACCATCCGCACCGTCGACACCCATGAGCCGGCAAAGTTGACGCGGCACGAGGATTGCACGTGATCAAGGAAATCCTCGTTTACGGCATCGTCGCCTGCTGTTCGCTTTTCTTGATGACGCAGGTGGTTCCGATGATGGTCGGCGGACTCGTGAGCGAGGAAACGCAGGCCTGGCTCACGATCGGCCTGTGCTCGCTCGTCGGCTGCCTGATCGCCGCCATGGCCTGGGATGTCGTGCGCCGGCGCCGGCGCGCCCACCGGGCGGCGCAGGGGCGCGAAGGACAGGACTCGGCCGGGCGCTGAGCGCCGCGAAATGGGCCGAACGCGTGCAAGCGGTATCGCGTCAACGGGCCTTACTTGCGGGCTGCAGCCGTGGCGCGCTTGTCCAGGCGCCGGATCGCGTCCTGCAGGCTCGCATAGGAAGCGGCGTCGGCGAACTGGCCCCGATGCAGCACGAATTGCAAGCGCTGGCCCGCGCGATCGAGCCCCGAAATTCCGAACGAACGTCCCGAATAATCGGTGAACAGGCGCTGGTCCTTGACCAGATCGAGCGTCGAGCCATCGCGCTTGCGCAGCGCGATCGTCTCGGCGTCGACATCGACGCCGATCGGCGCGGAAGGCAGCAGCATGAGGCGCGTCTTCAAGACCCGATTGGCACCGGCAAGGAAGAAGAAGCTCGCGAGGAAGGAAAGGATGTAGGCGAGCGTCCTGTCGTCGCCGTACCAGCATTTGGCGGCGATCGACGCCAAGGCGACGACAGTGGGAACGTAGAGGAGCAGGTCCCACGCGGCGCCTTTGCGGTCCGAATGCAGGTCGACACGCAGGGTGCGGTCCGTTCCGGCCATGCGCGCAGCCTTCAGGAAACGCGGCCGCCCACCGCAGGATTGCCCGGCGGCAGGATCTTCTGGATCGCGAAATCCATTTCCTGGTAGAGCATCTTGCCGGCTTGCTGCTCGCGCACGATGCCGTCCTTGTCGATGGCGAAGGTCCATGGGTCGCCCATGACGCGGTACGCCTTGTAGGCCTGCGGATTCTGGTACTGGTCGATGTGGATGAAGATGACGCGCCCCTGGTATTTGTCGAGCAGCGCCTTTGCAACCTGCAATTGCTCATCGCACGGCGTGCAGTGCCCCGGCGTGGCGAACTCCAGGATGATCGGCTTGCCGAGCGCCAGCGCCTTGTCCACGGAATACTGGTACATGCGCGCATCCGGCTGGCGATAGGTCGTGATGCGACTCAGATCGCCGTCCACATCCGCCAGCGTCTTGGTTGCCAGGCTGGGCGCGGGCGCGCCGACCTTCAAGCCCCGAAAGACGCCACCATACCGGTCCTTGCTGTCGCAGCCGGCCAGACCACCGGCCGTCATTGCCACGGCAAGCGAACCGGCCACGCACAAGGTCAGAAAATTCGAACGACGGATCGGGGACTGCATGCGGCTACCTCAGAAAAGCATCCCGCCAACCATCTGGAGCGCGCCGAATATGACGGCAACGATCACGCCCATGACGATGGCGCCGAACATCACCTTCTCGCCGAACTTCGCTTCGTTGGGCCGGTTCTTGCTGAACCAGAAGATCACGATGATCACCGAAAAGAGGAATATACCGACCAGCAGGAAGGCGAATACCGCCTCGCTGAATTGCTGGCTGCGCATGCCCTCGATGCTGAGATCGAGCTTGGGGGAAAGCGGGGAACTCATGCATTGGAACGCGAATGTGCCGGCACGCCTCAGGGCGCCTGGCGATCCTTCCAGCCGGCGGCCGTCCGGAACAGGTTGTAGCCCCAGATGATGTTCGCCAGCAGAACCAGGGTGCCGAATACGCCGACGAAAGCCAGCAAGTGCGAAACGACGCGCCCCGGGGCCTCCGGATCTCCGCCCGGGTCCGGCATGCCACCGATCAGCCCCGCGAGCGAGAAGAACACCACCATGCCGATCACGCCGAAGTTGTGCATCCAGAAATGCACCTTGACCAGGCGCACGCTGTGGATCGGCCGGTTGGACAGCTTCGGCACGACGTAATACAGCGCCGAAAAGATCGCCATCTCGACCCAGCCCAGCAGGTTGATGTGGGTGTGCGCACGAACGATCAGCCGGCCGTACGCGGAATAGTCGACGAATTCGCGGAAGTTCCTGATGCCGCCCATCAGCGCGCCCCAGCCGAAGCCGATGATGCTGTAGATGATGCAGGCGAACGCGAACCACAATGTATAGCGCGTGAAATCCTCGCGATCGGACGGACTCAGTTCAATGCTCATTCGGATTACCTTGGGGGTTGCCGGGTTCGGCTTGTGGCTTGGGGGCTTCTTGCGCCGGCGCTTTGCCAGGTTGGCCGGATTCCTTCGGCGCATCCTTCTTGTTGTCGCTGTTGCGCACGTCGCTGAACACCATGCGCCAACTGTCCGGAACCCACATGTCGAGCATCGCGTCGATAAACGACGAATTGCCCGGAGGCGGCGCCTTGGCTTCGACTCCGCCCTTGTCGGCTGTCAGCTGCGAGAGGAATACGGCGATCGCATGACGGTCGTCGACGGGCAGGGCCGACACATAAGCGGCGTCCTTGGGCGGCGCTCCATGATCGATCGTACGCGACGGGTAGGTCGCTTCCGGATCGCGCAGGAAGTCTTCCAGGTACGCCAGGGTGCGTCGCGACCCGATGCCATCGAGGTTCAGGCCCATGTTCGTGCCGTTGCCGACCGCGCGATGGCATGCCGTGCAATTGTTCTTCCGGAACAGGTCCGAGCCATGGAATCCCTCGCCCGCAAAATCGTAATGGGTGCGGATGGGAAACATGGGGTGGTCGGAGGTTCGCCGCAGATATTCCAGGTACGAGTAATTCACGACCGTCACGACGATCAGCAGCGCGACGGTGCCAAAGAGGATCTTCTCCCCCGTCTTCAGCCGTTTCCAGCGCTGCAACATGTAGGTTCCACCTTCCCAAGCAAAAAGGCCGCGCGAATCTCCTGCGCGGCCTCCCTTCCGAGCAATCCAGGCGCCACGGGGCGAACCCCGCGCGCGAGACCTCAGTTTACGATATTCAGGTTGTCGAGAACGCTTTGGTTGTTCGGCAGGAATCCGTCTCCCAGCGTGCTCCTGGCGGCATGCGACAGGTACGCCGCCGCGTTGTTGATGTCGTCGTCGCTCAGGTTCTTCGCAACGGCACGCATCTGGCCCAAGGGGTCGTTCGCACGGGTGCCGTCGCGCCAATGCTTGAGCTGGTTGACGAGGTAGACATACTTCTGCTGGCCGATCGCCGGATAGACCGGGTCGGAGCCGCGGCCATTGTAGCCGTGGCACGACTGGCACGCCGGCACCTTGCCCAGCACGCCGTACTTCACGAGGATCTGGCCTTTGTAGGGCTCACCGACGTCGGTACCGCCGGACTTGAGTGCCGCCAGGTCCGAAGGATCGCTCGCATCGGCAAGCGAGTTCAGGTAGGCAGCAACGTTGCGCCGCTCCTCCTCCGTGAGCTGCTTGGCGAACAGGTTCATCACCCCCAGCGTGAGGTCCGTGCGTGCATCGTCCGCGAAGTTGGTCAATTGCTTGACGATATAGGCATAGCCAACATTCGCAAGGCGCGGCGTCTGCATCGCGTCGATGCCCAGGCCCTTGTCGCCGTGACAGCTCTGGCAGGGCGAGACGCCCTCCTTGCCGTTTTCGAAGATCTGCTTGCCGGCGCTCAGGCTGACAGTCACCTTGCCGGAATCGGCCTGCGCAGCGCCGATCAGGCCCAACAAGGCGGTCGTCAACAACAACGCCGGGATGCGCCGCATGCCGCGGTTACGAAAGCGCATTGATATCCCCCAAATTCAATGACGGTTACGACGGAACAGGACTGCCAGCAGCACGATGACGAAGGCAAACCAGATGCCGTACATCGCCAGGACTTGCTTGGTGGTCGTATCGGTTTCGAACAACATGTTTTTTATCCTCGAAGCGGCGCGTCGGCACCCCTGTTATTGCTTCTTTTCGTTCTTCTGGCCGACCTTGTCCACGTACTTGTCGACGTAAAAGCTGTAGACCTGCGGCGCGATCAGCGCGATCAGCACGATCAGGAACAGCATCAGGGGCGGGTTGTCGATTTCCAGCATTGCAGATCTCCTTGCGCAATCGATTCCAATGCGCGCCCTACGCGGCGCGCACGCTCAATGGTCCTTGGCGTGCCTGGGCTGCCACGTGCTCGGCGGCAGGCGCTTGACCGCGATCGTCACTCCGGTGAAGAAGAACAGGATGAAGAAGATGTCGATCTCGTAGCCCTTGTCCCACCACGGCTGCTTGCGCTCGCGGCGCATGCCGCCTGCGCTGTCCTGGATGAAGTTGCCTTCGAAATTCGCCATCTGGACGCGGTCGCCCAGTACGTTGAATTCCGACAGGTCGACGCCCTTGGCCATGAGCGCCTCGACCTGCGGACGGATGATGCGCATGTCGTCCATGGTGACCGGGTGGCGCGAAAGCAGCGCATCCCACTTGCCGCCATCGGCGCCCTTGTTCACCTTGACGATTTCGGCCATCGCCGCGTCGTCGTCCGTCATTGCCGCAATCTTCGGATCGCTCATCGACTTGACATAACCGGCGTACATCGCCGCGTTGGGGCGCTGGCCCCACAAGGGGAAGGTCACTGCGAATGCCGTGACGACGGTCAGGATCAGCAGTGCCACGATCGGGATCGGCACGCGGTTGTTGTCCTCGGTGATGCCGCCCAAGGATTCGCCTTCCCAGACCTGCACGGCCCGCTTGTTCAGGTTGTCGTCGCTCAGTGTCTGCAGCGCCCGGTGCAAGGTGACTGCCATGGTGTTCTCCCTCTTGGAATGGATGCGCGCCGGATTACTTCAGGCTCAGGACGAAGTCGATCAGGTACCTGATCTCCGAGTCCTTCGCGTATTGCGGCACGTCGGGTGGCGTCACGCGCTTGCCTTCGTGGTATTCCATGTATTCCTTGCGCCACTCGTCATAGTCGATCTTCTTGCCATCGGCATCGACCGGCCCCCAGAGGTAGTCGAAGCGCGGCATGATCGAGTGCGTCTGCACGAGGCGTGGATTGAAGAAGTGCATCATCATCCACTCGCGCGAGCTGTTGCGCGAACCCACGTGCAGCAGGTCGGGCGCCTTGCGGTCCGAGCCGAATGCCGTCGGTGACTCGCCGTTGAAGTCGCCCAGTGCCGGCGGCGCGCCGAACACCTGCCAGTCCTGCGTTTCCTCGGGCAGCAGCGTATGGCACCACCAGCAGCCTTCGCGCACGAACATCGTCTTGCCCGAGCCGACATGGGCGACGTCCTCGTCCTTGGCCACGAGCAGGATGCTTTCCGGCGTCCAGCCCTTGGTCACCGACAGATCCTCGATGTAGGGGTATTCCTTGCCGTCGACCGTGTCGTGCGAAATGCCGAAAACGGCGCCGACGCTCTTGTCGGCCTGGCTGATCATGCCCTTGCTTTCGCTCAAGCTGGCCTGCACCGCGCCCAGGGTCACCGGATGCAGGATGCCGCTGGGGAAGGACGTGCCCTTGTTGAACACGAACACCGTACGCGGCTCGGCCAGCGGCTCGTTGGTCTTCGGATCGACCCGCAGCATCACCTTCAAGGGCTTGTTCTTGCCCTGCATCCACGGATCGTCGACATTGAAGCCCGTCTCGCGACCCGCCGACAGTTGCTTCGTAAGCGCGATGTCGGTCGACCCGACCGCTCGGATGTCGAGCGTCGGCATGACCAGCGTAATGAACATCGAACTGGCCAGCGCGATGCCGAACATTCTCGCGCCGATCTTGTATTCCCGGAACGCCATCTTGGCTCCCCTCCGTCGTCGGTTCTGTGATTAACGCTCGTAAGCGAGCTCGTGCGGCATGCGGCCGTCCGGAACGACCGTGCCCTCGCGCGCCGTCATCCACATGTTGAAGAGCCACAGGAGGTTGCCGGTGAACACCATCGTGCCGCCGATCCAGCGGGCGATCATGTAGGGGTGCTCGGCAATGACAACGTCGATGTACGGCACCTCGTAGATCTTGCCGGCGCCCTGGATCAGGCCGGCGATCGTCATCGAGACCCAGTAGGTCGTGAAGCCGATCAGCAGCAGCCAGAAGTGCATGTTGCCCAGCGTCAGCGAATACAGCTTGCGGCGCATGATGCTCTGCAAGCCGAAGTACACGGCCGCGGCCTCGAGGAAGGTAGAGAAGCCGAGCAGCGCCAGGTGCGCATGCGCGACGATCCAGCCCGTACCGTGGATGTACCAGTTGATGGCCCGCGTCTGCTGGAAGCCGCCCTGCATGTTGAGCGGGATCGCCATCAGCACCCCCGTGATCGTGAAGCGGACCTCCAGGTTCTCGACGAACATGTACCACTTGCCCTGCATCGTCAGCAGCAGGTTGGAGACGAAAGCGATCGCCGGCACGAGGATCAACACGCCCTCGACGGAAGCGAAGGACTTGAGCCACTCGGGCAGCGGCGCCGACATCAGGTGGTGCGCGGCGGGCGTCGAATAGAAGACGACGACGGACCAGAAATGCAGATGGCCGATGCGGTGCGAATACAGCGGGTTGCCCGTGACCTTCGGGATCGTGTAGTACGAGATCGCCGCCGCGACCGGCGTGATCCACAGGCCAAGGACGTTATGCGCGAACCACCACGTCAGGTAGCCCTCGGTCAGGCCCGTCAGGTGAAAGAACTCGGGGGCGTTACCCACCAGGAACACGATGAAGAGCATGAAGGTCGACGCGCCGAAGAACCAGTTGGTCGTGTAGATGCCCTGGGTCTTGCGATTGACGATCGTCATCCAGACGTTGAGCGCCAGCGGCAGCATCATCAGGAACGCGATGTACAGGTCGATGAACCAGGGGAAGTCGGAATATTCGCGTCCCGACGTCATGCCGGCCCAGAGCACCGTCAAGCCCAGGGTCAGTCCCAGATTCCACAGGAAGCAGTTCCAGACGCCGAGTTTCTCCGACCAGAGCTTCGTATTGCCCAGCGCCGGCGTGATGTACATCATGGCCATCGCAAAGGCCATGGAAATCCAGCCGAAGATGACCGCGTGCACGTGGACCTGGCGCATGTGGCCGAACGCGAACCATTCGTTACCGGTGACCATGTCCGGGAACGCGAGCTTGGACGCGTTGAACGACCCAAGACCGGTGCCGATCACGAACCAGACGATCGAGGAGTAGCCGAAATAAATGGCGGATGTGCCGTCGGGAATGTCCTCACGACGGGCGAATAGATACTTCATCATGGTCTCTTCTCCTTGCTCCGAAGAACGTCCTGGCGTGATCAGTGTTCCGTGTTCTGATTCCGCTTCTTCGGAGTCAGACAGTAGTACGAAAGCAGCATGCTGGAAAACGCAAGCGTCATTCCCAAGAGACCTGCGATCAGTGCCATTTTGTCCTCGAACCTTTCAGAAATTGAATCTGGGACTCGTTGTTACCGCCGGGCGGAGTCGGAACCCGCGCCCGCGCTGCGTTCCCGCCCGATTGCCATGCCGTTGCCGTGGCGCACCTCAGTGCTTGCGCTGCGCGCGCTCGAGCGCGTCGTGCTGGGTGAGGCCGACGACGAGGATGCCGACGAAGGCGAACCCGAACACCAGCATGCACCAATCGATGAATCCGGTGAATGTGGTGGGGTCGTATGCGGCGCCGTTGATGCCGCCCCAGTTGGCGAATCCACCGCGGCCCAGCAAGCACATGAGTGCCGCGCCGAAGACGCTGCCATTGCCCATGCCAGTCAGCATGCCGCCGATGATGATTGCCCAGAACGCCCTGGTCGTGATCGCCTTACCTTCCATGCTCCCCCCTCAGCCCTATGCCAAATGGTCTTCGAGCGGGCGAGGCAACACCCTGCCGAAGGCCAACAGAATTCAGAAATTAATGACGAACGAGTGTCCTCAAAACCACCGACCAACAAAGCCCCTGAGCCGGACGCACTCTCTCCAACTGGGGACGGGCTGGTCTTCTTGTTTTTTTACGTCCCACAGTGGCGCAATGATATGTAGCGCAATTCCGCACTGTCAAGGATCGTGCCCGTTCCGTTTCACTCTTCAGCCCGTTTTTGCAAACAGACTGTCACAACTTGGCAGCGCTTTGTAGCGCATTTGCGTTGTTGCATATTCCTGCAAATTCCAACGCGCCACCATGGTCCTCCCCGAATGCAAAGCACTTGTTTTCGTTTTTGACCGGGGCGGAGTCTGACGAGAAACGTGGAAACGGTAAAGACCTTTTGCCACGGGCCAGCCAAGGCGTATCGGCCACACAACAACACGTGATGTGCATCGAAAACGCGGATGAGAATCAATCCTATCGAACGCGCCACCTGAACTTTCGTTCATGAACTCCCGTTCATGACGCGGCGTACCGCCAGGCGCGCAGTACCGCGGCTGCACCGGGCGCGCGCGGCCCTCCGTGCGCAAGCGGCTCGCTTGCGTGCTTTACGATACGATGAGCGCGAGACACATTGACTGCGCGGCATGCGCGCACGGGAGGATGGGTCATGGAAATATTCGAGACACTGCCCGACGGATGGACAATCTACGTCTGGCTGATCGCGGGCGCGGCGATCATCGCGGCGGCGGCCTGGTGGATGCGCTGGGGCTTCAAGAACGACCAGTTCGATGAAGACATCAAGTACGTCGTCTTCAACGAGGACGACAAGGACAAGATGAGTCCTGAGGACTTCGCGCATGCGCAAGCGGTCATGAAATCGCAGATGGAAAGCCGCGAGCGCCATCTTGCGATGCAGGCCGCGCAAAAGCGCGGCTGACGTGGCTCGCGTGAACTTGCGCAATCCTCCGCAGGACTCCGGGCCGCAAATCACGCTCGCTTCGTGAGACGCGGCGAAGCCGCCGTACTCGGCGCAATCGGCCTTCTCGTGGCGGTGGGCGTCGGTCGTTCCTGGATCGATCGGCCCAGCGCGCGCGACGAGGAAATCCCGTTTTACAGCACCGCGCCCGCCGAGCTTGCCGCGGCGGCCGGCGATCTCCTGCGCCGTTACAACTGCCGCGACTGTCACAGCCTGTGGACGACACGAAATCCCTTGCAGTCGGTGCCGGCGCCGATGCTCGATGGCATGGGCGCACTGCGAACGCAGGCCTGGCTCTACGACTACCTGTCCGCGCCCGATCCCCAGGCGATCCTGCCATCGCGTCTCAAGCCGGAATACCGGATGCCGTCGTATGCCTCGCTTCCCGAGACGGAGCGCCGCCAGCTGGCGGCCTACCTTGCGAGCCTGCAGGTCAAGGACTGGTACCTGGACCAGACCCGACGCCTTGAGCACGACAAGCTCACCGGTGACGACACGGCCGACAAGGCCGAGAAATCGCAGCAATAGCGCGCAGCAGTGGAGGGCAAGGACAGCGGGGCGCTAGCGCGCAGCACGCCTTCGATGGCGGGCGCGCGCACGCGCAAGACGTGCCACGACGCTCGCGGCCTCGGCCAGGATGACGAGCGCGACCATGCCGTAGGCGCCCCACACATAGCCGCCGTGGCCCCCCATCGACCAGAAATCCTGCCAGCTGTTCCAGCTCATTGCGAAATCGCGAGACTTGCGCGCACCCATTCGGCATCGCGTTCACGCTCCAGCACGATTGCGCGGGCGCGCGTCAGCGTGGCAGCGATGCAATAGGCCCAGAACGCGAACAGCATGACGAGCATCGCGGCCAGCATCGGTGCGGCAATCGATGGTGCGCGCCCCAGGCTGATCGAAGAGCCCTGGTGCAGGGAATTCCACCACTGCACGGAAAAATAGATGATGGGCACGTTCACCACCCCGACCAGGGCAAGCAGTCCCGCCGCGCGATCGGCGCGCCGCACGTCTTCGATTGCACCGTGCAGGGCCATGAAGCCCATGTACAGGAACAGCAGGATCAGCGTCGACGTCATGCGGGCGTCCCAGTCCCAATAGGTGCCCCATGCGGGGCGCCCCCACAAGGCGCCCGTCCACAGGGCGAGAAACGCCATCAGCGCGCCCGTCGGCGCCAGGGCGTTGGCCATGACCGCCGAGATGCGCGTGTTCAGGATGAATCCCAATGCGGCCCAGAATGCCATGACGAGATAGATGAACATCGCCATCCAGGCTGCCGGCACATGGACGAACATGATCCGATAGACCTCGCCTTGCTGCGCGTCGGTCGGCGCGACGAAAAATCCGAGATACAAGCCGATCGCGGCGAGCAAGCCGGAGACGACGCCAAACGCGGGCACCGCCTTGCCCGCCAGCCGGTAAAACTCCGGAGGCGCGGCAAAGCGAAACAGGCTCATCGCGGGGCGCGCGGCAGGTGCTTGCATCTATCTCGTATCTTAAGGGTCAAGCGCAGGGTCAAGCGCTGGGTCCAGGCCCAGGTTCAGCCTGGATTATTCCAGGGAAATACGCAAGGCTGCCGCAATTGCCCAGGGTGCAAGCGCCGCGGCTGCCAGCGAGAGTCCCCCCAGCAGCAGCAGGTCGGCGCCAGCGCTCATCGCGGCGGCGCTCGCCTGTACCGCCGCCGAACCGAATATCAACACGGGGACGGTCAGCGGCAGGACGAGCAAGGTAACGAGCACGCCGCCGCCACGCAGGCCAAGCGTAAGAGCAGCGCCGACGGCGCCGATCAGGCTGAGCGCGGGCGTGCCCAGGACCAGCGCCGCAACCAGTGTTGCCGCCGCATCCGTGTCGAGATCGAACAGCACGGCGATGGGGATCGCCGCCAATGCGATCGGCGCGCCGGTGACCAGCCAGTGCGCGAGCACCTTGCCGATCACGACGACGCTGGCGGGTTGGCCCGAGAGCAGCAACTGCTCGAGGGATCCGTCCAGGTGGTCCTGGGCAAACACGCGTTGGAGGGAAACGATCGACGCCAGCAACGCCGCCACCCACACGCTGCCGGCGCCGATCATGCGCAAAATGGGCAGCTCGGGACCAACGCCCAAGGGCACCATCGTGACGACGACCACGAAGAACAACAGCACGTTCAGCACGTCGCCACGCTGACGCAGCGCGAGCAGCAGGTCGCGCCGAACCACCGCCAGCAGCGGCGCGATCACGACTCGCCTCGCCCGGCCGCCTGGCCATGCCCGGGATTCAACTCCAGACGATGTGCGCCGGATGGCATCGCGACCTGCTGATGCGCGGTGAGGACCACCATGCCGCCTGCGGCCAGGTGCGCATCGAGGAGTGCCTGCAGGCTTTCCACCGCGGCGGCATCGAGCGCGTTGTACGGCTCGTCGAGGATCCAGAGCACGGGCGGGTCGGCGACGCAGACGCGCGTCAATGCGAGGCGGCGTTTTTGCCCCTGCGACAGATGCCGTGCGAAGACATCGCAATAATCGGCCAGGTGCATGCGTGCCAACGCCCCCATTGCCGCCGCCTCGCTTGCATCGGCCCCGCGCAACGCGGCGGCAAAGCGCACGTTCTCCAGCGCCGTCAACTCGTCCTTGATGCCGTTCAGGTGGCCCACGAAGGCGAGATCGGAGCCGAATTCCTCGCGCGCGCGGGCGATGTCGCGCCCCCTCCAGCGGACTGCTCCGCTTTGCGGCAACAACAGACCTGCCAGGATGCGCAACAGGCTCGTCTTGCCCGCGCCGTTCGCGCCGGCAACATACAGGCACTGCCCCGCGTCGACGCGCAGCGAAAGATCGCGGAACAGTCGCCGTTCACCGCGGGTGCATTCGAGCTCCGTGGCCTCGAGCATTTCGATGCAGCGCGGTCAGTTGAATTTCATGCGCGCGTCAGCGCCGCGACCACGAGCGACGCGATGCCCTCGCCGCGTCCCGTGAAGCCCAACCATTCGGTGGTCTTGCCCTTGATCGAGACGGCCGAGGCATCGATTCCCAGCGCGTCGGCCAGCGCAGTGCGCATCGACTCCACATGAGGCGCGATCTTGGGCTGCTGCGCGACCACCGTGCAATCGACATTCGCGATCGTCCAGCCCTCCTCGAGCACGCGCGCGACGGCGACCCGCAACAACTGCATGCTGTCCGCGTCGTGATAGCGCTCGTCGCTATCGGGAAACATCTTGCCGATGTCCCCGAGCGCACTCGCTCCCAGCAAGGCATCGATCAAGGCATGTGCGACGACGTCGGCGTCGGAATGGCCGAGCAGGCCGCGTGCCGCCGGTACTTCGACACCGGCCAGCACGAGTCGCCGGCCCGGCACGAGCGCGTGCGCATCGAATCCCTGTCCCACGCGAAATTGCATCACCACCTCCCCTGTTCTCTCAGGATCGCCTCCGCCAGCAGCAGGTCGGACGCAACCGTGACTTTCAAGTTGCTGGACGCGCCCGCCACAAGGCGCGGATGAAAACCCAGGCTCTCCATCGCGGCCGACTCGTCGGTTGCCGCGAGCGCCCGTGGCTCGCTTTCCAATGCGCGCGCGAGAATGTCGATGCGAAAGTACTGCGGTGTCAAGGCGCGCCACAGCGTTGCGCGCTCGACGGTCTGCGCGACGCGTCCATCCTGTCCGCGCTTCATCGTGTCGCTGGCAGGCGCCGCGAGCAGGCCGCCGTTCACATCGTCGCCGACCGTGTCGATCAAGGCCGCAAGATCCGTCTCGCCCAGGCACGGCCGGGCCGCGTCGTGGACAAGCACCCAATCCTGCCCCCGGCAATCGGTACGCAGATGCCGCAGGCCGTTGCGAACGGTTTCCGCGCGGCTTGCCCCCCCATCGCGCACCCATTCGCAGCGCGCCGGCAGGCGCAGCGCGGCAGCATGGGGGTCGTCCTTCGCGATCACGATGGCGACTCGCTCCACGCGCCCATCCGCAAGCAGGCACTGCGCGGCACGCTCCAGCAAGGTTTGCCTGCCCAAAGGCAGGTATTGCTTGGGCCGGTCCGCGAGCATGCGCGTCCCGATGCCTGCCGCGGGAATGAGACCGAATATGCGATTCAAGGGAAGCGATTGAGCGGGGGCAAGCTTGGGGTCAAGCCCGGGGTCAAGCCCAGGCTGCGCTCTGGTTGTCCTCCCTATAATACCCAGGATGCAGATGCTTACCGGCCCGCACGGCGTCGTTGTTGCACGCCCGAGCTTGCGGGCCGGATCGCGCTTTGCCCTGCAGCGCCCCTCCGGCTCGGGAGATGCGCTGCTGCTCGCGCAAGTCGCCTCGCAGGCCCGCAACGAGCGCCAGCTTGTCGTCGTGTTTTGCGCCGACGCGCTCGACGCCCGGCGCCTGGCCGCGGAACTTCCCTACTTCGAACCCTCCCTGCAGGTCCAATTGCTGCCGGATTGGGAAACGCTCCCCTACGACATCCTGTCCCCGCACCCGGATCTCGTCTCCGAGCGCCTCGAGGCGCTGTTTCGCCTCCTGACCCGCAGGATCGGCGCCACGCCAGCCGCATCCGAAACGCAGCAGGCCGTCGACGTGCTCGTTCTCTCCGCCTCGAGCGCACTGGGACGGCTCGTACCTGCCGAGTTCCTCGCCGGGAGAACCTTTCATTTCCGCCAGGGCGAATCGATCGACCCGGATCGCCTGCGCGCGCAGATGGTGCTCGCGGGCTATCAGGCCGTCTCGCAAGTCGTCGCGCCCGGCGAGTTCGCAGTCCGCGGCGGCCTCATCGATCTCTTCCCGACCGGCTCGGCAATTCCGTACCGGCTCGACCTTGCCGACACGACGATCGATTCGATCCGGACCTTCGACCCGGACACGCAACGCAGCCTGTATCCCGTCGCGTCGATCCGACTGCTGCCGGGGCGCGAATTTCCTTTCGATGAAGCGGCGCGTACTGCGTTTCGCGGCCGCTGGCGCGAATTCTTCGAGGGCGACCCGAGCCGCTCGACGGTCTATCGCGACGTCGGCAGCGCGATCCCCAGCGCAGGGATCGAGTATTACCTGCCCCTCTTCTTCGAGCGCTGTGCCTCGATCTTCGACTACCTGCCGCAGGACGCGCGCGTCGTCACGCACGGCGATGTCAGTGCATCGTGCCGCCGGTTCTGGACCGAAACGGCCGAGCGCTATCGCTTCCTTTCGCGCGATACCCAGCGCCCGTGCCTGCGCCCCGACCAGCTTTTCCTGGGCACCGAGGAATTCTTCACGAAGCTCAAGCCGTTCGCGCGTCTCGCTCTGACAGTGCCCGATGCGGCCACGAGCATCCCGGCGCGGGATGCGGACGCGGAGCAGTTGCGCGACCCGGAGGCGCCCGGCACAAGTGGGATCGAGCCATTGCCCGACCTGGCGATCGACCGTCGCGCGAACGACCCGCTGTACCGCCTGCGCGCGTGGCGCACGTCATTCGATGGGCGCGTGCTCGTGTCGGCCGACTCTGCCGGTCGTCGCGAGACGATTGCGCAGCTGCTGGCGGAATTCGATTTTCCCGTCGAAGAAGGCAACGAATTCTCGGCCTTCCTGCAAAGCTCCGCGCCGGTGCAACTCACGGTCTCCCCATTGCACCAGGGCTTCAGCGCATCGGCCTCCGGCTTTGCGATCGTCACCGAAGCCGAGCTGTTCGCCAGCAATCCGCGCCGCCAGCGCGGCCGTTCCCGCGAGCGCGTATCCAATGTCGACGCGATGGTGCGCGACCTTGCCGAATTGCGGATCGGCGATCCCATCGTGCATGCCGAGCATGGCATCGGCCGTTACCTCGGTCTCGAGTCGATGGACCTGGGCGAAGGCGCCGCCGAATACCTGCACCTGGAGTACGCGAACGCTTCCAAGCTGTACGTCCCCGTCGCGCAATTGCATCTGATCGGCCGCTACAGCGGCGCAGACCCGGACGCCGCGCCGCTGCACGTGCTTGGCTCGGGCGACTGGGACCGCGCACGGCGCAAGGCGGCGAAGCAGGTGCGCGACACGGCGGCCGAACTGCTGAACCTCTACGCCATGCGTGCTGCGCGGAAGGGCCACGCCTTCGCGTTTGCCGACGGCGACTACCAGCGTTTTGCCGAGGGCTTCGGCTTCGAGGAAACGCCCGACCAGCGCGCCGCGATCCAGGCGGTGTTGCAGGACATGCGCGCCGGTTGCCCCATGGATCGATTGATATGCGGCGATGTCGGCTTCGGCAAGACGGAGGTCGCCTTGCGCGCCGCATTCGCGGCGGTCAGCGACGGGCGACAGGTCGCCGTGTTGTGCCCGACGACCCTGCTGGCGGAACAGCATGGCCAGACGTTTCGCGACCGCTTTGCGGCGTGGCCGGTGCGCATTTGTGAACTTTCGCGCTTTCGCTCCGCGCGCGAAACCGCGCAGGCCGTCGCAGGCCTGCAGGATGGGACCGTCGACATCGCCATCGGCACGCACAAGCTGCTGTCCGAGGATGTCCGGTTTGCCCGCCTGGGACTGGTCATCATCGACGAAGAACATCGCTTTGGCGTACGCCAGAAGGAGCGGCTGAAGTCCTTGCGAACCGAAGTCGATGTGCTGACGCTCACGGCGACCCCGATTCCACGCACACTGGCCATGTCGCTGGAAGGAATCCGCGACTTTTCGGTCATCGCGACCGCGCCGCAACGACGTCTCGCCATCAAGACCTTCGTGCGCCAGGAGAGCCCTGCGCTCATTCGCGAGGCCTGCCTGCGCGAATTGCAGCGCGGCGGTCAGGTGTACTTCCTGTACAACGAGGTCGAAACGATCGAGAACCGTCGCGCGCGCCTGGCCGAACTGCTGCCGGAGGCGCGCATCACGGTGGCGCACGGTCAGATGCCCGAACGTGACCTCGAGCACGTCATGCGCGACTTTCACCAGCAGCGCTACAACGTACTGCTGTGCACGACGATCATCGAAACCGGGATCGACGTCCCGACCGCCAATACGATACTCATCCATCGCGCCGATCACTTTGGCCTGGCGCAACTGCACCAGCTGCGCGGACGCGTCGGACGCTCGCACCACCAGGCCTACGCCTACCTCATGATCGAGGAAGGTGCGATCACGAAGAACGCCGAGAAGCGCCTGGAGGCAATCCAGAACCTCGAAGAACTCGGCAGCGGCTTCTACCTGGCCATGCACGACATGGAAATCCGCGGGGCTGGCGAGGTCCTGGGCGACTCACAATCCGGGAACCTGCAGCAGGTGGGGTTCGACCTGTATTCGCAAATGCTCAACGCCGCGGTGCGGGCACTGCGCTCCGGCAAGGAGCCGGACCTGCTTTTGCCGCTTCAGGCGACCACCGAAATCAACCTGCATGTCCCTGCCCTGTTGCCCAACGACTACGTGCCCGACGTCCACCAGCGCCTATCGCTGTACAAGAAACTCGCCACGGCGCAGGACCTCGATTCCATCCTGTTCCTGCAGGAGGAACTCGCCGATCGCTTCGGCCGGCTGCCGCCCGCTGCCAAGGCGCTGATCGACACGCACCGCCTGCGCCTTGACGCGCAGGAGCTCGGGGTGCGACGCATCGACGCCTCGCCCGGCATCATGTGGCTGCATTTCGTTCCTCAGCCGCCGATCGATGTAAGTCGCATCCTGAATATCATCCAGAAGGACCGGCGCGTGCGCCTGGCCGGGCAGGATCGCCTGCGCATCGAACCCGCCGGCGCCGAACTCGAACAGCGCCTGCAACTGCTGCGGACCATTTTCCAGTCCTTGCGCGGCTCGTGAAGGCGTGCTCCCGCGTGGACCTCGTCATCCAATCCGAAGATCTGTCGTCCGATGCCATTGCGGCATTTCGCGTGGCGCTCGATGCGCCGCGTCCCCTGCGCAAGACCGAAGCCGCGCGCCTCGGCGCGCTGGATGGCGGCCCCCACGACCGCAAGATCGCCGAAGCGCTGGGCCGGTACTGGAAGTGCGATGCCACCTTCGTGCCCGTGCCGATGCCTGCGCGTGGGATGCGTGCGCTCGTCATGGACATGGACTCCACGCTCGTGACGATCGAAGGCATCGATGAGCTCGCCCGCCTTGCCGGCAGGGGCGACGAGGTCGCAGCCATTACGGCAGCCGCCATGCGCGGCGATATCGTCGAGTATTCGCAAAGCCTGCAGCAGCGCGTCGCCCTCCTCGCGGGCTCCGACGCCAGCCTGGTCGGGCGCGTCCTGCACGAGCGCATGCGCCTGTCGCCTGGCGCGGAGGAACTGCTCCAGACCGCGCGCGCGATGCAATGGAAAACGCTCCTCGTATCCGGCGGTTTCAGCGTCTTCGCAAAGCCTCTGCAAGCTCAGCTCGGCATCGACGAAATCTGCGCCAACGAACTCGAGATCCGCCACGACCGCATCACCGGAGTCGTCACCGGCCCCGCCACTCATCAGGGCAAGATCGTCGACGCCGCCGGCAAGGCCCGTGCGCTGGAAACCTTCTGCCGCAGCAACGGCTTCACGCCCGACGAGGCCATTGCGGTCGGCGACGGCGCGAACGACCTCGCCATGATGGCCATCGCGGGCATCTCGGTCGCCTACCGCGCCAAGCCTCTCGTGCAAGCCCAGGCGAAGTTCGCTCTCAACTTCACGGGCCTGGACGGCATTCCAAGGTTATTCTCGGATACTTGGTAGGCCTTCAATTTCCTTCGAAACCGGTCAACACTGGCTACGGGTCGTTCAGTATTCTCTGGCAAGCACGACGGTCGATTGAGAGGGAAATGATGAACGAGGCAAATGGTCAACGGCGTCGCCTACTGTTTGCGGCACTTGCATGGACCCTGCGTCTGCCTTCGCAAATTGCCGTGACAATTCTTGGTGCGGTCGCATCCCGGGCGAGTCTCGCGAAATCGCAGAAGCCGGAATCGGATATCGCCGTACCTGCGCAGAAATGGCCCTCTCCCGGCGACTGGGATGAACTGCGCTCCCAGCTGCACGGTTCCCTGCGCGAACTGAAATCCCCCTGGCAGGAATGCGCATCACACGCGCAAAGCCCGGCTTGCGCGCGCCTCTTTCACACGCCACAGAACCCCTACGAAATCGGCGACGACCCCGCGCTCACGCAAACCTACGGCTGGTTCGGCGCCTGGATGTCCGCGCCGAGTCCTTACGCCGTCGTCGCCAAGGATGCGAGCGACGTCGCTGCCGCGGTGAACTTCGCCCGCAAGCATGGCGTGCGCCTTGTGGTGAGAGGCGGCGGGCACAGCTACCTGGGCACATCCAATGCCCCGGATTCGCTGCTCGTGTGGACGCGCGAGATGAAAGACATCGGTCTGCAGGATGCATTCGTTCCCGCCGGCGCACCCGGTAACGCGCAAGCGGTGCGGGCCGTAAGCGTCGGCGCTGGCGCCATGTGGGCGCACGCCTACGATCAAGTCACGACCGTTCATGGCGCTTACGTCCAAGGCGGTGGATGCATGACGGTTGGCGTTGCGGGCCTCGTCCAAAGCGGAGGCTTTGGCAGCTTCTCCAAGAGATACGGCACGGCCGCGGCCAGTCTCCTGGAAGCCGAGCTTGTCACCGCCGACGGGGCGATCCGCATCGTCAACGCGTTCCAGGACCCGGATCTCTTCTGGGCGCTCAAGGGCGGCGGTGGCGGTACATTCGGCATCGTCACCCGATTGACGCTACAGGTGCACCCGCTTCCCGAGCGTTTCGGCGCCGTGCATTTCAACGTGCACGCCAGTTCGCCCGAATCGTTTCGTCGGCTGATCGGGCTCTTCGTCGACTTCTGCGCCAGCAAGCTGATCAACCCCAACTGGGGGGAACAGGTGCGCTTTGGCGCGAGCAACACGATGCGCGTCTCGATGGTTTTCCAGGGACTCGATCGCTCGCAAGCCAAGGAAATCTGGAAACCGTTCCTCGACCGCATCGAAGAATCGCCCAAGGAGTTCGCGCCCGATTCCTCCTTCCTGAGCTTCCTCTCGGTCTCCGCTCAGGATTTCTGGGCGAACACCTGGATCAAGAAAACCTTCGGGCTCATCGCGCACGATGACCGGCCCGACGCGCCCACGACGAATGTCTTCTGGCCGGGCGATCAAGAACAATGCGGCCAGGTCTTGTACGCCTACGAGTCCGGCTGGCTACCCGCTTCGCTCCTGCAGGACGCCAATCGCGCCAGGCTTGCCGAAGCCATGTTCCAGGCTTCGCAGAAAGGCGGCTTCTCCCTGCACTTCAACAAGGGGCTTGCGGGCGCACCGCAAGACGTCCTTGACGCCGCCCGCCGGACGGCAACGAACCCTGCCGTCCTGGATGCCTTTGCCCTCGTCATCAGCGCGTCCGAAGGGCCGCCCGGCCACGACGACGTGCCCGGCCACCAGCCCGACGCCGCCGATGCACGCGAGAACAAAGCCTGGGTCTCGGCGACGATGAGCACTTTGCGCAGCCTCGTTCCGATGACCGGCTCCTACGTCTCGGAAAGCGACTACTTCCTCCAGGACTGGCAAGCCGCCTACTGGGGCGAGAACTACGCCCGCCTTCTCGAAATCAAGAAGCGCTACGACCCCACCAACCTCTTCCACGTGCACCACGGCGTGGGCAGCGAAGCCTAGGTAGCAGCAAGCGACCCTCAGCACACGCGGACGTTCGCTTCGGGAGGGCCGGAATGTCGGGGCCGCGCAGAGCGAGCGTGCGCGCGCCGAGCCCACGTGATGGCGTAGTGCGCGCGAGCGAGCGGGTGCGCGGACCCGACATCGCCGGCCTCTGCCGCGTGGAAACGTAGGCGAATCCGCGAGCGAGCGGCCTGCCCTCCGAAGCTGCGCAGCAGCGAAGGAGGGGTGCGCGGCCCCGACATCGCCGGCCTTGGCCGCATGCGAACGGCAGCGCTGCATACGTGCGTCGTTGAATTCGACGACCCTCACCCCAGCCCCTCTCCCGCGCTGGAGCGCGGGAGAGCGGGAGGAATCAGGTTTCGGCGAGACTTCCGAAGAGATCGTGCACGTCGGACCGCTCGATCTGCACGTCGTAGAACTCGCCAACGCGAATCCGCGAATCCGGCGCGACATGCACGACACCGTCGATTTCCGGCGCATCGGCCGTCGACCTGGCCACCGCGCCCTTTGACGACGCTTCATCGACGAGAACTCGCTGCACCGTTGCGACTTTGCGCTGCAGTCTCGCCTTCGAAATCTCCTCCTGGAGCTGCATCACCCGTCCGCGCCGTTCCTCGCGCACTTCATCCGGTACCGGATCGGGCAGTTCGTTGGCTGCGGCTCCGTCGACCGGCGAATACGCAAAGCAGCCGACACGATCGAGCTGAGCCTCGCGCAGGAACTCCAGCAAGGTCTCGAATTCTTCTTCGGTTTCCCCCGGAAACCCGGCAATGAACGTGCTGCGGATGGTCAGTTCCGGGCACTCCTTGCGCCAGGCGCGGATGCGCTCGAGATTTTTCTCCCCCGCAGCGGGACGTTTCATGCGCTTGAGCACCTGCGGATGCGCGTGCTGGAACGGTACGTCCAGGTACGGCAGCACCTTGCCGGTCGCCATCAGCGACAGGATCTCGTCGACGTGCGGATACGGATACACGTAGTGCAGGCGCACCCAGACTCCCAGGGCGCCGAGCTCCCGCACCAGTTCCGTCATGCGCGTGCGCACCGGCCGGCCGCCGACGAAGTCCGTGCGATAGCGCACGTCGACCCCATAGGCACTCGTGTCCTGCGAGATCACCAGCAATTCGCGCACGCCCTGGCGCACGAGCGCCTCGGCTTCGCGCATCACCTCGCCGATGGGGCGCGACTCGAGATCGCCGCGCATCGAAGGGATGATGCAGAAGGTGCAACGATGATTGCACCCCTCCGAGATTTTCAAATACGCGTAATGGCGCGGCGTGAGCTTCAAGCCCGCCGGCGGCACAAGATCGCTGAAGGCGTCATGCGGCCGGGGCAGGTGATCGTGGACCGCGTTGAGCACGCCGTCGGTGTCGTGCGGCCCCGTGACCGCAAGCACCTTGGGATGCACCGATTGCACCAGGTTCGACCCGCCGGCGTCATTGCGCACGCCCAGGCAACCGGTGACTACCACCTTGCCGTTTTCGGCGAGCGCCTCGCCGATCGCATCGAGCGATTCCTGGACCGCGCTATCGATGAAGCCGCAGGTATTGACGACGACCAGGTCGGCGTCTTCGTAGGAACCGCGAATATCGTAGCCTTCGGCGCGCAGTCGCGTGAGGATGCGCTCGGAATCGACGAGCGCCTTGGGACAACCGAGGGAGACGAAGCCTACCGCCGGGATGCGCGCCTTGCCGCGGGACGCCGGCCTGCCGGACCTGCCGCTCAACCGCTTTTCTTCTCGGGAGGAGTGAAAGGGAAGCCGGTGAACATGGAGCGGGTCTGGTTCTGCATGTTTTCCTGCATCTGCACGAACAGGTTCTTGCTCTGCTCGATGTAGCTCGTCATCATCGACTGGATCATCGGCGACTGCAGGTTCGCGAACTGGGCCCAGGCTTCCGGCCCGATCTTGTTCGTGTCGTAGAAGGCGCGACTCTGTTCCTGCAGCTTCTGCTGGATATCGATGAACGCCTGGACGTTCTTCTCCAGGTACGAGCCCATGATGCCCTGCATGGCGTTCCCGTAGAACCGGATGATCTGCGCCAGTACGGGCGAAGTGAACATGGGCGCGCCCGCCTGTTCCTCTTCCAGGATGATCTGCAGCAGGATCGGCCGGGTCAGATCGTCGCCCGACTTGGCATCGAGCACCTGGAACTCCACCTGGTCGATCACGAGCTGCTTGACATCCACCAGCGTGATGTAGGTGCTGGTCTGGGTGTCGTACAGTCGGCGATTCGGGTATTTCTTGATCAGGCGCGGCGTACTCATGGCGTTCCAGACCCTTGCTTGTCAGTTCGTGCGTTCTCAGAATTTTCCGCGCCGCACGCTTGCGCACCAAGTTCGGGATTCTAGCGGTTTGTGCCTTCCGGCGCCCGGACAGCCGCCCGCAGCCTCACCCCATATGCAAACCGCCGTTGATGGAGAATTCCGCGCCGGTTGCGAACGCCGCCTCGTCCGTCGAGAGCCAGCCGACAACCGAAGCGATCTCCTCGGCCCTTCCCAGGCGCTTGACCGGGATCGTCTGGATGATCTTCTCGCGCACGTCCTCGCGTACCGCCATGACCATATCGGTTGCGATATACCCGGGCGCCACCGTGTTCACGGTCACGCCCTTGCTCGCAACCTCTTGCGCCAGCGCCATCGTGAACCCATGCATGCCCGCCTTGGCGGCCGAATAGTTGCTTTGGCCGAACTGGCCCTTCTCGCCATTCACCGAGGAAATATTGACGATCCGGCCCCAGTTGCGCTCGAGCATGCCGTCGATCACCTGTTTGGTGACGTTGAACAGGCTGTTGAGATTCGTATCGATGACGCTGCGCCAGTCCTCGAGCGACATCTTGCGGAACATGCCGTCGCGCGTGATGCCGGCATTGTTCACGAGGATGTCGACGCGACCGAATTCGGCGACGACCTTTTCGAGCGCCGCCCTGGTCGAATCCCAGTCGGCAACGTTCCCGACCGATGCGGTGAAGTGGTAGCCCGCGGCTTTTTGCTCGGCAAGCCACTTTTCGTGGTTGCGCGTCGGGCCGCACCCCGCGATTACCGTGTAGCCGAGGTCGTGGAATTTACGGCAGATCGCGGAACCGATGCCGCCCATGCCTCCTGTGACGTACGCGATCCTGCTCATCGTGTTCTCCTTGCATGTTGTAATCCCGTCGCTGTCTGCGCACCGCTTTGCCCTGTCGCATGGCGGTGCTGCGATTGACCCTCAGCGCTCGACGGCCAATGCCACTCCCATGCCACCACCGATGCACAGCGAGGCCAGTCCGCGCCGCGCCTCGCGCCGTCGCATCTCGTGCAGCAGGGTGACGAGGATGCGGCAACCCGATGCGCCGATGGGATGCCCCAACGCGATCGCGCCGCCGTTGACATTGATGCGAGACGTATCCCAACCCATCTGCTGATTGACCGCGCACGCCTGCGCGGCGAACGCTTCGTTGATTTCCATCAAGTCCACGTCGCTCGCCTTCCAGCCTGCTTTTTCCAGGGTGCGCTTCGAAGCGGACACCGGCCCCATGCCCATGAGTTTCGGGTCCACGCCGGAGGAAGCGAACGCGACGATGCGCGCCAGCACGGGCAAGCCCAGCGAACGCGCGTGCGATTCGCTCGTCACGATCACCGCGGCAGCGCCATCGTTGATGCCCGAGGCATTGCCCGCCGTCACCGTTCCGCTCTTGTCGAACGCCGGTCGCAGGCTGGAAAGCGCATCGAGCGTCGCCCCGGTGCGGATGAATTCATCCTCCGTGAACTGCACCGGATCGCCTTTTTTCTGGGGAATCGGCACGGCAACGATCTCTTCGCGGAATTTTCCGGCCTTCTGGGCAGCCTCGGCCTTGTTCTGCGAGGCCACCGCGAATTCATCCTGCGCGGCGCGGCTCACGCCGTATTCCCTGGCGACGTTTTCCGCCGTCACGCCCATGTGATATTGGTTGTACACGTCCCACAGGCCATCGACGATCATGGAATCGATGAGCTTGGCGTCGCCCATGCGAAATCCATCGCGCGAGCCGTTCAGGACGTGCGGCGCCTGACTCATGCTTTCCTGGCCACCCGCGATCACGAGGCGAGCGTCACCATTCGCGATGGACTGCGCGGCAAGCATGACTGCCTTGAGTCCGCTGCCGCATACCTTGTTGATCGTCATGGCAGGCACCGCCACCGGCAAGCCGGCCTTGATCGATGCCTGGCGCGCGGCGTTCTGCCCCACGCCCGCGGTGAGGACCTGCCCCAGGATCACCTCGTCGACTGAGTCCGGCGCAATTTTTGCGCGGCGCAACAATTCCTGGATGACGACCGATCCCAGGTCGACTGCGCTGTGACGCGCGAGGGATCCCCCGAATTTTCCGATGGCGGTTCGCGCCGCCGCCGCGATGACGATGTCTTTCATGCATGCCTCCTGCAAAAATCCGCTCGCGCGCGGCGCTATGCCTGTTCCCGGACGTAACGCCCCGGCGCGGGTTCGACCACAGCATATTCCTCATTGCCGTAGCACTGCGGAGCGTCTTGCATCCCGCCGCCGAAATTCTCCAGCCAGCGGTCCCAATCGGTCCACCAGCTGCCCGGATGTTCGACTGCCCGTTCCAGCCAATGTTGCGGGTTCTCTGGCAATCCACCTTGCTCTGCGTCAAGGACGGTCCAGAAGCTGCGGCGATTCTTCGTCGCGGGATTGATCGTGCCGGCGATATGGCCACTCGCGCCGAGCGCGAAGCGCAGCTGTCCCGGCGCCAAGCCGGACAAGGTCCGTGCCGACGCATACGCGCCCTGCCACGGGACGATGTGGTCTTCGCGTGCCGCAAAAACGTACGTCGGCGCCTGGATGGTTCCCAGATCGACCGGCTGGCCACAACAATGCAGGCGGCCGGGTTCGCGCAAGTTGTTTTCCAGGTAGGTATTGCGCAGGTACCACGTGTACATGGGCCCAGGCAGGTTCGTGCTGTCCGCGTTCCAATACAAAAGGTCGAAGGCAGGCGGACGATTGCCTTCCAGGTAGTTATTGACGACGTAGTTCCAGACAAGATCGTTCGCGCGCAAGCTCGAGAACGTGTTCGCGAGATCGCGGCCCGGCATCAATCCTTCTTCGCCCAGTGATGATTCACGCATCCGCACGTGGGCTTCATCGATGAAAATATCCAGGATCCCGGCATTCTCGAAGTCGAGCAGCGAAGTCAGCAGCGTGAGGCTTGCAACGGGGTCCTCCCCGCGCGCGCGCAGGACCGAAAGCGCGGTTGCCAGCAGCGTGCCGCCCACGCAAAAGCCCAGCGCATTGATCTGCCCGGCTCCGGTGATCGCGCGCACGACACGCACCGCTTCCAGCGGACCCTGCTCGAGGTAATCGTCCCAGCCCAGGCGTCCCTGCTCTTCGTGCGGGTTGCGCCAGGACACGACGAACACCGTATTGCCACGCTCGACGCAGTAGCGGATGAAGGAATTCTGCGCCTGCAGGTCGAGGATGTAGAACTTGTTGATGCAGGGCGGAACAATGAGAAGCGGCCGCGAACGCACGCTTGCCGTCTGCGCCTTGTACTGGATCAACTGGATCAGCTCGTTTTCGAAGACCACCGCGCCTTCGGTCGTCGCCACGTTCCTGCCGACTTCAAACGCCGTTTCGTCCACCTGGGAAATGCGACCCTTCGCGACGTCCGAAAGCAGATTCTGGAGGCCCGCCGTCAGGCTCTCGCCTTTGGTCTCGAGCATGCGTTTCTGCGCCTTGGGATTGAAGGCGAGGAAATTCGAAGGCGCACTTGCGTCGAGCCACTGCGAGACGGAAAAGCAAAGTCGCGCCTTGACCTTGGGCTCCGCGTCGACCGCAGCGGCGAGCTCGCCGAGAAATTCCGCGTTCAACAGGTACGCGCGTGCGAGGAAGGCCGACAGCGAATTGTGCTGCCATTCCGGATCGGAGAAACGGCCGTCCGCGATGGGCACAGAGGACTTCTCGGGATGTTCGAGAAAATCCGTCCACAAGCCGTTCAAGCGCTCCAAGTACTGCTGCTGGATCTCGAGCAAGCGTTCCGGCGACAGCGTAAAGCCAGGAACGCGCACGACTGGCGGCAACTGCCCAAGTGCCGGGCTCGGCGCGGCGGTGCCAGCCGGCACCGCCGTCAGCGGCGCACGCCTGCCGTCACGCACGCCTTTCGAGGCGCTCGTGGGTTTGCTCCCGGTCGCGACAATGACCGGCTCGGGCCGTCCCTTGATCAACTGGTTTTTCTCCTCGGATCCATCATAGCCACGAATGCGCGCGGCATGAAGCGCGGCACTGTCAAGCGCAGGGTTGCATCCAGATGAGCGCTGCCTGGCGGCCGGTCGCGCCGTCACGACGGAAGCTGTAATAGCGCGCCCGATCGCAGTAGGTGCAATGCGTGCCGCCCCGGATGTCGACAACCCCGACCTGCGCCAGGGCCTGGCGTGCCAGATCAAACAAATTCGCATGGAACTTGCCGGGCCCCGTTGTCACAAAGGCCGCGTGCGCGTCGGGCAGTTGAGCCTGCATCGCGTCCCGCACTTCGCCGCCGACCTCGAAGCACTCCGGGCCGATGGCGGGTCCGAGGTAGGCGAGGATGCGAGCTTGCGAGTCGCCAAGCGCGCCCCGCATGGATCGCACCGTGTTTTGCAGGACACCGCAAGCCAGGCCGCGCCACCCCGCGTGAGCGGCAGCAACGGCACGACCGGCCGAATCCGCCAGCAGGACCGGCAGGCAATCGGCGATCATCACGACACAAACGACGCCAGCCTCGGTTGTAAACGATGCATCGCCATCGGCAGCCAGGTCACCGATGTGCGCCGCATCCAGTACCCCATTGCCATGCACCTGGTGCAGCCATCGCGGCTCTTGCGGCAGGAGCGTTCGCAATTCCTGCCGATTACTCTCTACCGACTCGCGCGCGTCCTTGCCGAATCCCAGGTTCATGCCCGCGTGTCCATCAGCGCCACCCCACACACCCTCCGAGCTGCCGCCGCTGCGCGTTGTCAGAAGCGCGCGCACAGACGATGGCACGCCCCAATCGGGCACCAGCCATGTCCGGTCGGGCGTCGTCACGACGGACCTTTGTCCTGAGCCTGTGCCGCGTGCCGGCGCATTTGCTCGGGGCTCGCACCCAGCTCGCGCAGCAAGCCTGCCAGGTCCTCCGGGGGCAGGCGTGACCACGACATTGCGCTTTTCGATGCGGGATGAATCAGTCCCAGGCGCACCGCATGCAGGGCCTGCCGCGCCAAACGCTCGCGATCGTGCAGGCCCGACGGCATGTGCTTGCGATACAGGGGGTCGCCCAGCAGCGGATGCCCGACGGATTCCAGGTGGATGCGGATCTGGTGGGTACGTCCCGTTTCCAGCCGGCAGGACAACCACGAAACCTCGCCTTTGGTGCCGGCATCCGCCTTCCAATGGGCCAGCCTGCGCACATGCGTGCGTGCGCTGCGCGCCGAAGGCGCTTTGCTGGTGCGAAAGCGCAGGGGATTGCGCGGGTCGCGTGCGATCGCCGCGTCGATCGTCATCGTGGGCGTGACGGATCCGGACGCCAACGCCCAGTATTCGCGATGGACGGTCCGCTCCTGCAGTTGCCGTACCAGATCGAACTGCGCCGCCGGTGTGCGCGCCACTACCATCAAGCCCGAAGTGCCCGCGTCGAGCCTGTGAACGATGCCGGCCCGCGGCACGCCCGCCAGCCTCGGATCGTGCGCCAGCAGGCCGTTGAGCAGGGTTCCGCTCCAATTACCTGCTCCGGGATGCACGACCAGGCCGGCCGGCTTGTCGATGACGATGATTTCTTCGTCCTCCCAGACGATGGACAGGTCCATCGGCTCCGGCTGCCAGTCCGCGGTCCGTGCATCGTCTTGCGGCTGCACGTCGACGCGATCGCCCGCATAGACGATGGCTCGCGTTCGCGCGAGCGCGCCATTGAGTTGGACGCGCTCATCCTCGACCCATTTCTGGATTCGGTTGCGCGAGACATCGGAAAGCCGCATTGCGAGGTAACGGTCGAGCCGCTCGCCGCTGCCCTCGGTGCCAACGACAATGGCGAACTCCCGCACGGCCGGTTCCCAGGCCGATTCGATATCATCGGGGTCTTCCGACTCGCTTGGTAAGATCCCCCGTCGTTCCCCGTCTTGAGGCAGCGTCGCCATAATGTACTTCCATCGCAGTACCGCCCGCCTGCGGCAATTCTTCCCGCGGCAAGCCATGCCGTTGCGTCCGCTTTTGGCGATCTTCTGCCTTGCAGTCGCCGCCGGCGGTTGCACCAGCCTCGAGAAGGATCCTACCTCGAAGTGGGACGCGGACCGTCTGTACAACGAAGGGCGCGGCGAACTGCAGAACGGCGCCTGGACGAAGGCGCGCGAGTTGTATGAAAAGCTCGAGGCGCGCTATCCCTTCGGACGTTACGCACAACAGGCGGAAATCGAGATCGCGTACTGCTATTACAAGGAGGGGGAGACCGAAGACGCGATCTCGACGACGGATCGTTTCCTGAAGCTGTATCCGAACAGCCCGCGTGCAGACTATGTCTACTACCTGCGTGGCCTGGTGAATTTCATCGAGCCGCCGGTCCTGATCGGTCCCCTCGTCGGCTATCGCGTCAGCGAACGCGACCCGAAGTCGATGGTCGAGTCCTTCGAAGCCTTCAAGGAACTGGTTGCGCGTTATCCGCAAAGTCGCTACTACAGCGACGCCCTGTTGCGCTTGAGCTTCCTGCGCAACGCTCTGGCGGATCATGAAGTGCGTGTCGCGGATTACTACTATCGCCGCGGCGCGTATCTGGCGGCGATCAACCGCGCGCAGGCCGCGGTTCGCGACTATCAGGGTGCGCCATCCCTGGAGCACGCGCTGGGCATCATGTTGCATTCGTACGGCAAGCTCGGCATGACCGACCTGCACGACAGCACGGCGCGGGTGCTGCGCGGCAGCTTCCCCAAGTCGGAAGAGCTGCAGCGCGACTCCTGATCCCGACCGGATCTTCGCTCTCGCACACTTCGTATCGGAGAGTGCGACGGACAGCGCGGTTCGACTAGTTCTTCATCGGCAGCTTCATGTCGAGCTGATCCATCAGGAACGCGAACATATCGGCATCCTGATTGACTTTGATCGATAGCGCGCTGCCGATTCCGTGGCCCGCGTGCGAGTTGATGCTCAGGTACACCGGGTACCCGGACGCCGTGGCGTTCTGCAAGGCCGCGATCATCTTGCGCGAATGCGCGGGATTCACGCGACCATCGGTTTCGCCAGTCGCCATGAAAACCGCGGGGTAGCGCGTCCCCTCGACGACGTGGTGATAGGGCGAATAGGCGAAAAGCGCCCGGAACTGCTCGGGGTCCTTCGTGCTGCCGAACTCAGTGGTATTGAACGCGCCATTAGGGTCGAGTTCGACCCGCAACATGTCGTAGATCCCGACCAGCGAGACGACCGCGCGAAAATTGTCGGGGTGCTGCGTCAGGCACGCACCCATCAGGAGGCCGCCGTTGCTGCCGCCGAGGATCGACAGCCGCGCCGGCGTCGTGTAGTGGTCATCGACCATCAACTGCGTCGCGGCGATCATGTCGTCGAAGACATTTTGCTTGTGCGTCAGCGCGCCGGCCTGGTGCCATTGCTCCCCGAACTCGCCGCCGCCACGCAGGTTCGCGACGGCAAACACACCGCCCGCGTCGAGCCAGAGGCGCACATTCGCCTCGAGAAAATGTGGCGAGAGGCTGATGCCGTAGCCACCATAGCCCGTCACCAGCACCGGGTTGGACCCATCGAGCTTGGTGCCCTTGCGGCGCACGATATTGACCGGCACGGACGTTCCGTCCTTGGACTTCGCGAACTCGCGGACGACTTCGGCGTCGTCGAACCTGGCCGGACTCGTCTGGGCGAGCGCAGTTTCCTTCGCGCTCGCCGTCCTGGGGTCAAAACGCGAGTAATACGGCGGGCGCAGGTAGGTCTCGATCGAATACAAAAGCGTTCCGTCGCTCAGCGGTTCCACCTCCTGCACGGAGGCGACGTCGGGCAGCGGCAGTTCGCCCTTGGGGTGGCCTTCGAGGTCGAAGATCGCGACGCGCGAAGGTCCGCCAAGCAGTTCCCGCACATACAGCGAATCGGCCGTAACGACGACCGGCTCGCCGCCGAATTCGCCACCCTTCTGCAAGACCGCGTCCGACTGGGCGACGATGGTCCGCGCGTGGGCCAGCAGCGGATTTTTTCCGTCGAGTTTCAGCAATTTTCCCTTCGGCGCGCCCGCGTGCGAAACCAGGTAGATCGCGCCGTCCGGGCCGATGGCCGCGGCGACCGCTTGGTCGGCGAACTTCGTGATCTGGCGGATCTTGCCCTGCTCGTCGATGACGTAATGCGCGTATTCGCCACCGTCGCCGTTGGCGACGGTCACCATCAAATGCCGGGCATTTTGGCGGTTGTCGAGCGAAATTTCCGCGACCTTGGGCAAGCCTTTGCCCATCACGTAGGCATCCTTTTTCAGGTCGTCGCCCAGCCGATGAAAGAACAGCTTCATGAAAAAGTGCTGTTCGCTCAAGGGGCGTTCGGGCCCCGGATAGCGCGTGTACCAGAATCCCTTGCTGTCGGCCCGCCACGCGACGGCGCCCCCGCCGGTGGGGTATTGCACGCGCGAGATCACCGTATCGATCTGCTTGCCGGTCGCGACGTCGAAGATGTGCAAGGACCCGTCCTCGCTGCCGTTGTCCGACAGCGAAACCGCTACCTTGGTGCCATCGGGCGATGGAACAAACCAGTCGATCGCCGTGGTTCCCGCCGCATTGAGCGCGTTGGGGTCGACGACCACTTTCACCTGCTTGGGATCGGCCGCGTTGCCCAGCAGGGCGAGCATCGGCTGTTGCTTGGGCGGTTCGTTGTAATACGCGAACACCGTGTCGCCGATTGCGTACAGTCCGTAGAACGAACTGGACTCTCCCGAGCGCAAGGCCATCAGTTCATCGAAGATCGGCTTGCGCTGCGCCAGTCCGTCCAGGTATTTGCGTGCGCGCGCGTCCTGCGCAACGCTCCAATCATGGACTTTCGGATCGTCGGCCTTTTCCAGCCAGCGGTACGGGTCGGAAACACTTCCTCCGTAAAACTTGTCCTGGATGTCCTGGCGCATTGTCGGTGGTGCGCTCGGATCCGCGGCCGACGCGGAACCCGCCAGCAGCAACCATGACGTGAAACCCGCCGAAATCAAAAGCCAGCGTCCTGGAGCGTTGCCGTGCCTTGCTCGCATGTCTGCCCTCCCCCAATTCGACAAGTGGGGGATTATGCGTCGTCCGGTACGGTTTGGGCGACGAATGCGCAGGCGTCGCTTTCACTGCGGGTGCGGGTGAAAGGCGGAAGGTTGGCGAGCATGGTCTTGCCGTAGCCCTTGCTCAGCAAGCGCTCGTCGAGAATCATCAGCACGCCACGATCCGAATCGTCGCGGATCAGACGGCCGACTCCCTGGCGCAGCAGAGTCAGTGCATGGGGCAATTGGTACTCCTGGAAGGCATTGCGTCCTTGCGCCGTCATTTGTCGGATGCGCGCGGCAACGACCGGGTCGTCGGGAGGCGCAAAGGGCAGCTTGTCGATCACGACCACGGACAGGGCATCGCCCCGCACGTCGATGCCTTCCCAAAAACCGACGGACCCCACCAGAATCGCGCCATGGGCGCGGCGGAAGTCCGCCAGCATCGCCCGCCGGCTCGCGTCGCCCTGGACGAGGAGGGGCAACTCGAGACCGTCATCGGCCATCAATTCGCGCAGGCGCTGCGCCACGCGCTGCACGCCACGTAAAGTCGAGCACAACAGGAACGCGCGCCCGCGACTTGCGCGCACGACCGGCCACGCGGACTCGGCGACCTGTTCGGGAAAATCCTCCGATCGCGGATTGGGCATGCGCTCGGGGAGGTACAGCAAGGCCTGGCGCGGGAAATCGAAGGGGCTGTCCCAGCGCAGCGCACGCGTTCCGGTCAACCCGATTTCGTCGAGAAACGGCGCGAAGCTGCGCCCTGCCGTCAGCGTCGCCGACGTGAGGATCCATGCCTGCGACCGCTGTTCGCGCGCGCGCGCGAAGGAATCGGCGCATTGCAGGGGCGTCTCATGAAACTGCGCCCCATGCGCACTGACCGAAACCCAACGCACGACCGAGAGGTCTTCCTCGATGACCGCCGCAACCGGGGACGCGCTTCTTGCCGGCACGTGCCACGCTTGCAGCGACCGCCGCAGACGTTGTACCCGGGGCGCCAAGGCGTCGAGTTCGGCATCGCGACCCTGGTTTTCTTCGAGAGCCTGGAGAAGCCGCGCAAGATCCGCATCCAGGTTCGCAATCGACTCCCGCACCGGACCCGTCGCGAATTCGTCGAAGGCGAATCGGGTTCCCCGTTGTGCGCCGCCCTCGCCAAGGCGCAGGCGCACCCCTCGCCCCGCGGTTTCGAGCGCGCGTACCAGATCGGGCCAGGCGGCGCCATCGCGCGCGCCTTGCAGGCCGATGCGCAAGGTGTCGGAACCGAGTTCGACAATCTGCTGCAGCGACCAGCCGTCGCCGAAGAACTCGGGCGCGATGCGCGTCAGGTGGTGCGCCTCGTCGATCACCACGACGTCCGCTGCTGGAAGCAGTTCGGTTGCCGTGTCTTCCCGCAGCGCCATGTCCGCGAGCAGCAGGTGATGATTGACCACCACGACGTCGGCTTCGAGCGCGCGCCGTCGCGCGCGCATGACGAAGCAGCCGTCGAAATACTCGCACTGCGCACCCAGGCAGTTGTCGCGCGTCGACGTAACCGTGGGCCAGATCGCCGCGTTGTCCGCGACCTCGCGCAGCTCGGCGCGATCGCCCGTTTGTGTTTCGCGCGCGAATCGCACGATCTGCCCGAGCGCGCGGACATCCTCGCGGGACGCCAAGGTGCCGGATTGTTCCGTGCGTTCCAGCCGCAGCTTGCATACATAGTTCGCGCGGCCCTTGAGAACAGCGGTATCGACGCGCACGCCCAACGCGCGGCAGACACTCGGCAGGTCCTTGTCGAAAATCTGGTCTTGCAAGGCCTTCGTGCCCGCGGAGATCAATACCTTGCCGCCGGCAAGGATTGCCGGTACGAGGTAGGCGAGCGTCTTGCCCGTTCCGGTGCCCGCTTCCGCGGCGAGTGTGCTGCGCTCCGCAATGGTGTCGAATACCGCAAGCGCCATTTCCCGCTGGGAGGGGCGTTCGCGGTAGCCGGGAAGAGAGCGCGCAAGCACGCCACCCGCGCCGAACGCGGCCTCGACGACGGCGCGACGGCGTTCAACTTCGGGTGCGGCAGGCGACTGCTTGCGCTCGGACAGGTCGCCCTTCACGCAGGAATATCGGGGACCAGGACCATCTCGAGGCGAGTCATTGCGTCGCGGATCAAAAGCTTGCGCTTTTTCAAGCGACGCAACTGCAACTCGTCCGCGCCGCTGCGCCCGCTCAGTTGATCGATCGCCACGTCCAGATCGCGATGCTCCAATTGCAATTCGATGATTCTGCGCCGAATGTCGTCGGAACCCGGCGCCGCAATACCGTCGTCATTCCCGGTTCGCATTGGTCCTCCTTCGTATCCGACGAAAAACCCGTGCGGGCCACGAAGTGCACCGCCATGCTAGCAGGATCGGTGCCGATGCCAATCGCGTCCCCTTACCACCGGCGGTGGGTGCGCTGCTAGACTGGGCGCCCATGCCAGCAGCGGATAGCACTTCGAATTTCAAGGTTACGGCGTGTGTCGCCGACCATATCGGCGACCGCGCGGATCAGCAGGACCGCGTCGCGATCATTACGAGTCCCAAGCGGCCTGGGACCTTGCTTGCCCTGCTCGCCGATGGCATGGGTGGGCGCAGTGGCGGTCGCATGGCGTCCGACCAGGTCATGTCGACCGCGCGCAACCTGTTTGACGAATTGCCGGCGGCGGGCGCCACCGCCAAGGACCTGCTCGCGCAAATTGCCGATGAATCGCACGCGGTCATTCGCCTCACCGCGATCGCAAGCGAAAAAGAGCCGCACAGCACCTTGGTTGCCGTCCTCTTGCAGCGCGAGCGTGCCGTATGGGTGCACGCGGGCGACAGCCGCATGTATCACTATCGGGACGGCAAGCTGGTGCACAAGACGATCGATCATTCCTACGGTTCGCGCGTGACCGAGGACGGCGAACTGGTCGAGGGCGGCCCGGAAAAGGACCGCTTCAAGAATGTGTTGTTCAGCGCCATCGGCATCGGCCACGATTTGCGCCTCGACTACGGCGAACTCGACGACTTGCGCACGGGCGATTGCTTCGTGTTGGCAAGCGACGGCCTCTGGGCTTATTTCACCGAGCGCGAAATCGGCGCGGTGGTGCAGAAACTGCCCGCGCGCGAAGCGGCCGCCGCATTGATCCAACAGGCTCGTACCCGTGCGCGCGGCCGCGGCGACAATCTTTCGATCGCGATCATCAAGCTCGAGAAGGCGGAAAAGCCCGTCGTTCGGGGCATCAACGGCTGATTCTCCGGATCAGGGCTGCTTGGTTTTCGAAGCGGCCTCCACCGCATCCTCCTGCGCCTTCTTTTCGCGCGAAGCCTGGCGTTCCTCGCGCCGCTTGGCGTTTGCCTCCTTGTCGCTCTCGCGCGTCTTCGCGTAATTCGCCGCTTCCACCTGCTTGTCGCGATACGCACGCTCGGAATCGACCTCCTGCTTGGGTCGCAGGGCGTCGTCGTGCACCAGCTGCGCAGCCTGGTCCTTCTGGCGCCGAGCCGTGGTCGCGCTGGCTTGCGCGGCGTCCTGGTCGGTCTTGAGCGCGTCCTGTTCGCGCTGCGTGGCGTTGTCCTGCTTGGCCTGGTAGGCCGCCATCGCCTCGCGCTCGCGCTCGGGGCGCAGCGCCTCCTGCTCCTCCCACTGCTTGCGCTGCTCCGCGCGATTCTGCGCATCGGCGCGTGCGTCCAGCGCGCGATGCAGGTCGTGCGCCTCGAGGTTCACGCGCCTGACTTCGCTTTCCCCGGCACGTTCCTTCTTGCGAGCGGCGTCCATGCAGCTGTTGACCATGAAGACATGCTCGCAGCGCTCGTGCTCGGCCTTGTACTCGCGCTGGATCGCGGTATGGACTTCATTGGTCTCGGTGAGGGCGCGGTCGGCGATTTCCGCCGAGGTGATCGAACCGGCGGGATAGTCCTTGGCCAGCTGCCGCACCGCCGGGGTCGAATCCGGCGCGCCATTGGCCGCGACCGCCAGGGCCGGCGCGCCCGCCGCGAGCATTGTCAGGCCGACACCGATGGCCACGCGCAACCCGCAGGATGCGGACCTGCCGGCGTGCCATTGCATTGCGTTCCAGGGACAAATGCTCACGTTTGGCTCACGTTTCGCTCACGTTTTGCTCACGATTGCGCCTTCCCGCCGATGCGCGCAAGTCGCTCTTCCACTATAGCGCTTCAGGAAATCTGCGCCACTTTGCGCCGGGGAAGCGCCGCATATTCGCGCGACTGCATTTCGATCAATCGCGACGCTGTTCGTTCGAACTCGTTGGCCAGGGCACCGACGGTATACAGGTGCGTTGGCGGCGCGGCGGCGGAAATGATCAACTTCACCCGATGGTCGTACAGGATGTCCACGAGCCACGTGAATCGCCGTGCCTCCGAGGACTGCCCTGCCGACATGCGAGGCACATTCGACAGAAGCACAGTGTGGAACTGTGCCGCGATTTCCAGATAATCGTTGTGCGAGCGCGGGCCGCCGCACAGCACCGCGAAATCGAACCAGACGACACCGCCGGCACGCCGGCGCGCACGGATTTCGCGCGCTTCGATGCGCAAGACCGGATTCTCGTCGGCGCTTTCGACGAGACTCTCGAACGCCCGCTGCATATGCTCGTCGGCCATGGGCCCGGTGCCCAGGAAATACGTCTCCAGTTTTTCCAGGGCGCGCAGGCGGTAATCCACGCCTGCGTCCACCTGCACGACGTCCATGCGCTCCTGGATCAACTCGATCGCCGGCATCACGCGCTCGCGATGCAAGCCTTCGGGGTACAGGCCTTCGGGCGGATAGTTCGAGGTCATGACGAAACCGACCCGCAGGTCGAACAGGCGCAGCAGGAGTCGATGCAGGATCATCGCGTCGGCAATGTCGGACACGTGGAACTCGTCGAAGCAGATCAGGCGGAAGCGGCGCGCGATGCGATATCCGACCTCCTGCAAGGGATCGACGGTCCCCTGGATCGATTCCATCTCCCAATGGACGCCGCGCATGAACTCATGGAAGTGCACGCGCGTCTTGCGCACGAGCGGAACCGCCGCATAGAAGCAATCCATGAGCAGACTCTTGCCACGCCCGACGCCCCCCCAGAGATACAGGCCGCGCGGGATCGGCGGGCGCACAAGCAAACGGGTCACGGCGTTCGAGCGCCGCGCCTTGTACGAAAGCCATTCGGTCCGATAGGTTTCGAGTCGTTGCGCAGCGGCCAATTGCGTCTCGTCCGGCGCAAATCCCCGGCTCGCCACGGCAAGTTCGAAGAGTTCCAGGACCGTCCGCGTTTCAACCACGGGCGTCTCCCGGGAGCGTCACAAGTTCAGCGTCCGCCGATCGACGGCCAACGCCGATTCCCGCAGCGCTTCGGACAAGGTCGGATGCGCGTGACAGATGCGCGCGATGTCCTCGGACGAAGCGCGGAATGCCATGGCAACGACCGCTTCCGAAATCAGCTCGGAGGCATTGGGACCGATGATGTGCACGCCGAGGATTTCATCGGTGGCGGCATCGGCAAGCATCTTCACGAAACCGGTCGTATGTCCGGCCGCACGCGCCCGACCGTTCGCCGAAAACGGGAAGCTGCCACTGCGATATGGCCGGCCCGAAGCCTTGAGTTGAGCTTCGGTCTGGCCTACCCATGCGATTTCCGGGTCGGTGTAGACGACGCTCGGAATCGTGGCGAGGTCCACGTGACCGGCCTTGCCCGCGATGAGTTCGGCCACGGCAACGCCTTCCTCCTCCGCCTTGTGCGCCAGCATGGGTCCTCGCACCACATCGCCGATCGCCCAGATGCCCGGAAGATTGCTTGCGCAATGGTCGTCCACGACGACCGCGCCGCGCGCGTCGAGCGCGAGTCCGACCTTTTCCGCACCCAGGCCTTCGGTGTTCGGCACCCGCCCGATCGAGACGATGAGGGTTTCGAACTCGAGCGATTTGCGATCCGCGGCAGCCTTTGCCGACGCATCTGCCGACGTGGCAGATTCGCGATAGCGCACCATCACGCCGCCGGTACCCTTGCGAATCTCGTCGATCTGCACGCCGAGATGGATCGCCAGCCCCTGCTTGGTGAAAGCCTTCAGCGCTTCCTTGGCGATTTGTTCGTCGGCAACGCTCAGGAAATTCGGCAGCGCCTCGAGCAACGTGACTTCCGTACCCAGGCGCCGCCAGACGGAACCCAACTCCAGGCCGATCACCCCGGCACCGATCACGCCCAGCGTCTTGGGCACCTTCGGAATCGCAAGCGCTCCCTGGTTCGAAAGAATGCGCTCCTCGTCGAACGGCACGCCGGGGAAGGCGCGCGGATTGGAGCCGGTTGCAATGATTACATGCGCGGCACGCAGCAACTCACCCCCGGGCGCGACAGAGACTTCCCAGGCATTGCCCGTTCGGGCCTGCAGGGAAGCGACACCATGAAGGAACGTGACGTGGTTTTTCTTGTAAAGGTACTGGATGCCTTCGTTGTTCTGGCGCACCACGGTTTCCTTGCGCTCGAGCATGCGAGCAAGGTCGACCGTCGTCTTGCCCACGCGTATGCCGTGATCGGCGAACGCGTGCTGGGAGAGCGCGAGGTACTCCGAGGACTGCAACAGCGCCTTGGAGGGAATGCAACCGACGTTGGTGCACGTGCCGCCGAGCGCCGGTCCACCGCCGGGTCCACGCCACGCATCGACGCAGGCGACCCGCTTGCCCAGTTGCGCCGCGCGGATCGCGGCGATGTATCCGCCCGGTCCCGCGCCAATGACGACGACGTCGAAATCCTGTGCCACGTTCGAGGACTCGGGCATCAGACTTCCAGCAGCAAGCGGGCGGGATCCTCGAGCGCCTCCTTCATCGCCACCAGTGCGAGTACGGCTTCGCGCCCGTCGATGATGCGGTGATCATAGGAAAGCGCCAGGTAATTCATCGGCCGAATCACGATCTGACCGTTCTCGACGACCGGCCGATCGCGCGTCGCGTGCACGCCGAGGATCGCCGACTGTGGCGGGTTGATGATCGGCGTCGAAAGCATGGAACCGAAGACGCCGCCATTGGAAATGGAGAATGTCCCGCCGGTCAGCTCTTCGATCGACAACTTGCCCTCGCCGGCGCGCTTGCCGAAATCCGCGATCTTCTTCTCGATGGCCGAGAAGCTCAATGCGTCGACGTCGCGCAGCACCGGCACGACCAGGCCGCGCGGTGAGCCCACGGCGACACCGATGTCGAAGTAGCCGTGATAGACGATCTCGTTGCCGTCCACGGAAGCGTTGACGATGGGATAGCGTTTCAAGGCGGCAACGGCCGCCTTGACGAAAAAGGACATGAAGCCGAGCTTGACGCCGTGTTCCTTCTCGAAGCGGTCCTTGTGGCGATTGCGCAGCTCGATGACCGGCTGCATGTTCACTTCGTTGAATGTGGTGAGGATTGCCGCGGTCGATTGCGATTGCACGAGGCGCTCGGCAACGCGCTGGCGCAGACGCGACATCGGCACCCGCTGTTCGGGGCGATCGGCCAGCAGGCTCGGATCGATCGGCGCCTTGATTTCGGGCAGCAAGGCCGCAACGGAGGCCGGCGTGGGCGCCACGGGCGCAATCGCACCGGTGGCGCGACCGATGGGCGGTGGCATCGTGACCTGCGCTGCGAGCACATCGCCCTTGGTGACACGTCCGTCGCGTCCGGTTCCGGCGATTTCACTGGCGCTGCGTCCCGACTCCGCCAGCATGACGGCCGCCGCCGGCATCACTGCAGGCGAGCGCGCCGCCGCCGGGCCCGCGACTACCGCGGCGACATTGGCCGCAGCGGGCATACCCGCCGGAGCGCCAGCAGGCGCGGAGGCGGGGGCCGGGGCCGCAGCACCGGCCGCCACGCTGTCGATCCTGGCAATGACCTGGCCGGAAACGACATTCGAACCGTTGGCCACGAGAATTTCGGCCAGCGCACCCTTGGAAGGCGCGGGCACTTCCAGCACCACCTTGTCGGTTTCGATCTCGACGAGGATCTCATCGACCGCGACGGCGGCGCCCGCGGGTTTCTTCCATTGCAGCAGGGTTGCCTCGGAAACGGATTCCGAAAGCTGCGGCACCACGACTTCCACTATCGACATGATTCACCTTGCCTGTTCGTTTTCAGGAAGCGGACCCGGTCCTGCACGTCCGCGCTTCCGGAACTGCTACTTGTTGAGAACGAGACCCTTGAACTTCGCGAAGGCCGAGTCGACCAGCGCCTTGAGTTGATCGGCGTGCTTCGCGTAGTAGCCGACGGCCGGCGACGCCGAGGCCGGACGACCCGCGTAGGCCAGCTTCTGCCCTTCGTTCATGTTCTCGAGCAGGTGGTGCTGGATGTACAGCCAGGACCCCTGGTTCTGCGGCTCGTCCTGTGCCCAGACGATTTCCGCGAGATTCGGGTAGCGCTTGAACTCGGCCGCGAGAGCCTTGTGCGGGAACGGATACAACTGCTCGACGCGGATGATCGCGACGCTGTCCTGCTTGCGCTCCGCACGTGCATGGACGAGATCGAAGTACACCTTGCCGGAGCAAGCGACCAGGCGCTTGACGGCGGCCGGATCGGGCACTGCTGCGTCGCCGATGATCGTGCGGAATTCGCCGCGTGCGAGGTCCTCCAGCGAGGAGCTTGCGTCCTTGTTCCGCAGCAGCGACTTGGGCGTCATGATGACCAGAGGCTTGCGGAACGGACGGATCATCTGCCGGCGCAGCAGGTGGAAGATCTGCGACGCGCTCGTCGGCTGCGCGACCTGCATGTTGTTGTCGGCAGCCAGCTGCAGGAATCGCTCCAGGCGCGCCGAGGAATGTTCCGGCCCCTGGCCCTCGTAGCCGTGCGGCAGCATCAGCACCAGGCCCGACTGGCGACCCCATTTGACTTCGCCCGAGGAGATGAACTGGTCGATCACGACCTGCGCGCCGTTCACGAAGTCGCCGAACTGCGCTTCCCAGACGACCAGGGTATTGGGCTCGGCGGACGAAAAGCCGTACTCGAATCCGAGCACCGCTTCCTCCGACAGCACGGAGTCGATGACGACGAACGGTGCCTGCTGCTCGGTGACGTTTTGCAAGGGGATGTACGTGCCCTCGCTCCAGCGTTCGCGGTTCTGGTCGTGCAGCACGGCATGCCGGTGCGAGAACGTGCCGCGCCCCGAGTCCTGTCCGGTGATGCGAACGGGATAGCCGCTCGCCACAAGCGACGCGAACGCCAGGTGCTCGCCCATGCCCCAATCGAGCGGAAGCTTGCCTTCGCCCATCGCACGCCGGTCCGCGATCACCTTCTCGACCAGCGGATGCAGCTTGAAGTTCTCGGGAATTTTCGTCAGGCGCTCGGCGAGCCGGCGCAATTCGCCCATCGGCACCGCGGTATCCGCGTTGTCGGTCCATTTGCGATTCAGGAACGGGGCCCAGTCGACCGCATACTTGCTCTTGAAATTCGTGAGCGTCGGATCGACCGTCTGGTGGCCTTCGTCCAGAACCTGGCGGAAGGCGCGGACCATGGCGTCGGGTTCTTCCGCCGACAGCACGCCTTGCGTAACAAGCTTGTCCGCATAGAGTTTGCGCGTACCGGGATGCGTGGCAATTTTCTTGTACATGAGCGGCTGCGTGACCGCCGGCGTGTCCTGCTCGTTGTGACCCAGGCGGCGGAAGCAGACGATGTCCAGCACGACGTCCTTCTTGAACTCCGTGCGGAAATCGAGCGCGACCTGCGTGGCCCACACCACCGCCTCCGGGTCGTCGCCATTGACGTGCAGAACCGGCGCCTCGATCATCTTGACGATATCCGAGCAGTACAGGCTCGAGCGCGAATCGCGCGGGTCGGAAGTGGTGAAGCCGATCTGGTTGTTGATGACGATGTGTACCGTGCCGCCCGTGCCGTAGCCGCGGGTCTGCGCGAGCGCGAGGGTTTCCATGACCACGCCCTGGCCCGCGAAGGCCGCATCGCCGTGCACCTGCACGGCCAGCACGCGCAGCCCTGACCGGTCGCCGCGGCGCTCCTGGCGCGCGCGCACGGAACCTTCCACGACCGGATTGACGATTTCCAGGTGCGAAGGATTGAAGGCCAGCGAAAGGTGCACGGGACCGCCGCCTGTCGAGACATCGCTCGAGAACCCCAGGTGATACTTCACGTCACCCGCGGGCAGATCCACCGCGGCCTTGCCTTCGAACTCGGCGAACAGGTCCTTGGGCATCTTGCCCAACGTATTGACGAGGACATTCAAGCGGCCGCGATGCGCCATGCCGATGACGATTTCCTCGACACCCGATTCGCCGGCGTGGCGGACCAGCTCGTCCATCGCCGCGATGAAGCTCTCGCCACCTTCCAGCGAGAAGCGCTTCTGGCCGACATACTTCGTATGCAGGTAACGCTCCAGTCCCTCGGCCGCCGTCAGGCGATCGAGAATGCGCTTTTTCTGCGGGACCGTGAAATTCGGTGTCGAACGCGTCGATTCGAGGCGCTGTTGCAGCCAGCGCTTCTGGGTCGGGTCGGCGATGTACATGTACTCGACACCGATCGTGCCGCAATACGTCTGGCGCGCCGCGCCGATGAGTTCGCGCAAGCTCATCTGCTCCGGGCCGAAGTACGTATTGGCCGCGGAAAACTCGATGTCCATGTCCGCTTCGGTAAGGTCGTAGAAGCCGGGCTCGAGTTCGGGAATCGGCAGACGCTCCTGGCGCTTGAGCGGATCGAGGTCGGCCCAGCGGCTGCCGAGGAAGCGATAGGCGGCAATGATCGACTGCACGTGAACCTGCTTGCGCGCAACCGAGAGGTCGGTGGCCGCGACCGTCGGCCGCAGGGCATTCGCCTTGGCCCGCATCGCGAACGATTCGACGATGGGAGCGTGCGCCACATCGTGTGTCGACGTGCGGCCATCGGCCGCGGGCACGAGCTGCATCTGGTCGAAGTAGGCACGCCACCGGTCTGGAACGGACCCGGGGTTGTCCAGATAGCGCTCGTAAAGCTCTTCTACATAGGGGGTATTACCGCCAAACAAATACGAGTTGGCCTGAAACTGACGCATCATGATGTTGCCTGCCTTTTCGAACGAGTTTCTCGTCAAAAATCGCCATTACGGCCCACGCCATTCCGGATTCCGGAATCGCGCCGCTTGCATCGATCATCCTAGCACCGCCAGCCTTTCGAGCGCCTTTCAGGCCGCTTGTCCGCCGGGTCCGCGTGCCCTCAACGTTTGTCCATCGGCGGAACGTCGCGCCGCGGGGAACCGACGAAGAGCTGGCGCGGACGCCCGATCTTGTACTCCGCGTCGGAAATCATCTCGTTGAGCTGGGCAATCCACCCGACGGTACGCGCCAGCGCGAACACCGCAGTGAACAAGGAAACGGGAATACCGATGGCTTTTTGCACGATCCCGGAATAGAAATCGACGTTCGGGTACAGCTTGCGGCTCACGAAGTAGTCGTCCTCGAGCGCGATTTTCTCCAGCGCCATCGCCAGCTTGAACAGCGGATCGTCATGCAGCCCGAGTTCGGTCAGGACCTCGTGACAGGTCTCGCGCATCAGGCGCGCGCGCGGATCGTAGTTCTTGTAGACGCGATGACCGAAACCCATCAGGCGCACGTGCGAATTCTTGTCCTTGACCTGCGCGATGAACTCGCCGATCTTGGCCACCCCCCCTTGCGCCTGGACTTCGTACAGCATGTTGAGGGCGGCCTCGTTGGCGCCCCCGTGCGCCGGCCCCCACAGGCAGGCCACGCCCGCGGCGATCGCCGCAAAGGGATTGGTGCCCGACGACGCGCACAGGCGGACCGTCGACGTCGAGGCGTTCTGTTCGTGGTCGGCGTGCAGGATCAGGATGCGATCGAGCGCGCGCGCCAGTACGGCATTCGCCTGATATTCCTCGCAGGGCGTGGCAAACATCATGCGCATGAAATTGCCGGCATACGACAGGTCGTTGCGCGGGTAGATATACGGCTGGCCGATCGTGTACTTGTAGGCCATCGCCACCAGCGTCGGCATCTTTGCGATCAGGCGAATCGCGGATATCTGCCGCTGCGCCGGATCGTGCAGGTTGATCGAGTCGGGATAGAACGCCGAAAGCGCCCCGACCAGGCCTGTCATGACGGACATGGGGTGCGCATCGCGCCGGAACCCGCGCAGGAAGAACTGCATCTGCTCGTGCGCCATCGTGTGATGCGTGACTTCGTTCACGAACTTGGCGCGCTGGGATTCGTTGGGCAGCTCGCCGTACAGGATCAGGTAGCAGACTTCGAGGAAGTCGCACTGCGTGGCGAGCTGCTCGATCGGGTAGCCGCGATACAGCAGTTCTCCCTTGTCGCCGTCGATGTAGGTGATGCTCGAGTTGCACGAGGCGGTGGAGAGAAACCCGGGGTCGTAGGTGAACTTTCCGGTCTTGGCGTACAGCGCGCGGATGTCGATGACATCCGGACCGATTGTTCCCGGATACAAAGGCAGTTCCAGCGAGGGGGTGCCGTCCGAAAAGGTGAGCGTTGCGGTGTGCTTCGAAGGTGTCAGTGCCATGTCCGATTCCTCGAGTTTCGAATGGTTCGCGATACAAGCTGCACAGGCATGAACGGGAGTATGACGCTCGAGTATGACCCGCGCGCGCTACGCCTGGCGCAAAAGTCCCAACATGTCCCGGACGGGCGCGCGGTCCAGCTCCCCTTCGAGCTCGCAACGGCCCAGCATCAGGTCGAGAAGTTCACCATCCGGAAGCGAGAGCAGGCAGGCAAGGGCATCAGCCCCGTCGCCGTCGAGCGCGCCGCCATGCCGATCGAGAAAGCGCTCCAGCACCAGATCGTTTTCCAGCAGACCGCGCCGCGAGCGCCAGCGCAGGCGCCGAAGCGAGGCCGACCGGGCGTCAGCCAGGTCGGCCGAGTCCACCGAAGCCTTGGCGAGGGTGGACATCAGATCTCCCGGCGCACCATGATTTCCTTGATCTTGCCGATGGCGCGCGTCGGATTGAGGCCCTTGGGACAAACGTCCACGCAATTCATGATCGTATGGCAGCGGAACAGGCGATACGGATCCATGAGATTGTCCACGCGCTCGCTCGTCGCCTCGTCGCGGCTATCCGCGATGAATCGATAGGCCTGCAGCAATCCGGCGGGTCCCACGAACTTGTCCGGGTTCCACCAGAAACTCGGGCAGGATGTCGAGCAGCACGCGCACAGGATGCATTCGTACAGACCGTCGAGCTCGTCGCGCTGCTGCGGGGACTGCAGGCGTTCCTTTTCCGGCGGCGGCGTGTTGTTGATCAGGTACGGCTTGATCGAATGGTACTGATTGAAGAAATCGCTCATGTCGACGATCAGGTCGCGTACGACCGGCAAACCGGGCAACGGCCGCAGGACGATCGGCTGCGGCAGGTCGCGCAGGTTCGTGATGCACGCCAGTCCATTTCGACCGTTGATGTTCATCGCGTCCGAACCGCAAACGCCCTCGCGGCAGGAGCGTCGAAACGACAGGCTGTCGTCGACGTCGGCCTTGATGCGCATGAGCGCGTCGAGCAGCATCTTGTCGTGCGCGTGCAGCTGGACCGCCAGCTCCTGCATGCGCGGACGCTCGTCCCTGTCCGGGTCGTAGCGATAGATCCGGAACGTGGCGGTGCGCGGCCCGGGGCCGGCACTTTTGCTTTTCATGTGACTCGGGAGGGCAACCGGACTTGCGGCTTCCATACCAGGCGTTCCTTCAGAACGTGCGTTTTTTCGGCGCGAACGTGGGCACCGTCAGAGGCGTCTGCTTGACCGGCTTGTAGCGCAGGGGCTCGCCGCCCGAATACCACAGCGTGTGCTTCATCCAGCGCGCGTCGTCGCGTTCGGGGAAATCGTCGCGGGCGTGGGCGCCGCGGCTTTCCTGGCGCGCCAGCGCCGACTCGATCGTGGCCTGCGCGACCTCGATCAGATTGGAAACCTCCACCGCCTCGATGCGCGCGGTGTTGAAGACGCGCGACTTGTCGGTGATGGCGATATTGCGTGCACGCTCGGCAAGTTCGCGCACCTTGCGCACGCCCTCTTCCAGAAGACTCCCGGTGCGGAACACGCCGCAATGCGCCTGCATGGCCTTGCGCAGATCGGCCGCGACCGCCTGCGTGCGCTCGCCGCCCGAACGGCCCTCGAGCTGTGCCAGACGCGCGAGCGTTTGCTCGCCGGCGTCGCGCGGCATGGGTTTGGACGCCGTCTCCGGCACATGCCCGGACGCGATGTGGTTGCCCGCCGAACGACCAAAGACGATGAGGTCGAGAAGCGAATTCGTGCCGAGTCGATTGGCCCCGTGCACGGACACGCAGGAGCATTCGCCGATCGCGTACAAGCCATTGACGACCCGGTCGCCGGCGGTTTCGATATTCCTGTCGCGCGGGATCACGACCTGCCCGTGTACATTGGTGGGAACGCCGCCCATCTGGTAATGAATCGTCGGCACCACCGGGATCGGCTCGCGGATCGGGTCGACGTTGGCGAACTTCATCGCGATCTCGCGAATCGAGGGCAGGCGCTTGAGGATCGTCTCGGCCCCGAGGTGATCGAGCTTGAGCATGACGTGGTCGGCCTCGGGTCCGCAGCCGCGCCCCTCCTTGATTTCCTGGTCCATCGAGCGCGAGACGAAATCGCGCGGCGCGAGGTCCTTGAGCGTCGGCGCGTAGCGTTCCATGAAACGCTCGCCGCGCGAATTGAGCAGGATGCCGCCCTCGCCGCGCACCCCTTCGGTGATCAGCACGCCCGCGCCCGCCACGCCCGTCGGGTGGAATTGCCAGAACTCCATGTCCTGGAGCGGCAGGCCGGCGCGCGCGACCATGCCCAGCCCGTCGCCCGTGTTGATATAGGCGTTGGTCGAGGCGGCGAAGATGCGTCCCGCGCCTCCCGTGGCCAGCACGGTCGTGTTTGCTTCGAGCAACACGGCCTGGCCCGTCTCCATTTCCAGCGCGACGACACCCAGGCAGTCGCCTTCGGCGTCGAGCACGAGGTCCAGCGCCATGTATTCGACGAAGAACTGTGTGCGCGCCGCGACATTGCACTGGTACAGCGTGTGCAGGAGCGCATGGCCGGTGCGGTCGGCGGCGGCGCAGGCACGCGGCACGGGCTTCTCGCCGAAATTGGCCGAGTGTCCGCCGAAGGGCCTTTGGTAGATGGTCCCGTCCGGGTTGCGGTCGAACGGCATGCCCAGGTGCTCGAGTTCGTACACCGCTCCGGCGGCCTCGCGGCACATGAACTCGATCGCGTCCTGGTCGCCCAGGTAGTCCGAGCCCTTGACCGTGTCGAACATGTGCCAGAGCCAGTTGTCCTCGGTCATGTTGCCGAGCGATGCACCGATGCCCCCCTGCGCAGCCACCGTGTGGGAACGCGTCGGGAAAACCTTCGACAGCACCGCGACGCGCATTCCCGCACGCGCAAGCTGCAGGGAACAGCGCATTCCGGCACCGCCGGCGCCGACGATGACCGCGTCGAACCTGCGTCGAATCAGCGTCATCGTCAGGCAATGCCCCAGAGGATCTGCGCCGTCCAGGCGAAGCAATACAGCAGCCAGAGCACCGTGGCCACGTGCAGGCAAAGGCGCAGGGCCGCGTTGCCCACGTAGTCCATCCAGATATCGCGCACGCCGATCCAGGCGTGATAACAAAGCGCCAGCACCGCCAGGAGCGTAAGCAGCTTCATCGGCACGGGCACGAAAAGCGCCTTCCAGCGGGCGTACTGCCAAGGCCCCGTGATGAGCACGGCAAGTGCAAGGCCCAGCGCGAACGCGAAAAGGATGAGCGCGGTGATGCGCTGGATCAGCCAGTCGCGCAGGCCATAGTGGGCGCCGACCAGGACCCTGCGCGTTGCGATGGACATCAGAGGACCCCGAAAAGCGCGAGCGCCAGCAGCGCAGTGAGCACGAGGCTGACCGCCAGCACGAGCTGCGAGCTGAACCGCGCCGCCGCGCGCTCCGTGCCGACGTGCACGTCGAGCAGCAGGAAGCGCACGCCGGCGCACGCGTGGTGCAGCAGCGCCCATCCCAGCGCCAGCAGCACCAGTCGGAAGACCCAGCCCTGTGCGCAGCGAACCAAGGACTCGTAGTCTTGTGCCGAGCGCACGCTGCGCTCGAACAGGCACAGCACGACCGGCAATGCCAGGAACATCAACAGGCCGCTGACCCGATGGAGGATCGAGACGACGCCGGGTATCGGGAGACGATAGTTGCGCAGGTCCGCGATGCCCACATTGCGGATCCGCTGAGCCCGCCGCGGTGGTGTCGAACTCGGTTTCGTCATGTTTGGCTATTGCACGAGCGATGCCACGCCGGCACGAACGATTCGGGAGAGGAAGTTTCGCACTCGCGTGGAGCTTGCGGTTGGGGCGGTATTCTGACGCAAATTCCGGGTTCGCATGCGGCGGGGCGAGATTGCGTTCAAGTCAGGGTGTTGTGATAGTAGTGCTCGCGCGTGACGCACAGGCCGCGGCGCACTTCGACGGGGCGATCGCCATAGGTGTAGGAAACGCGCTCGACGAGCAGCAAGGGGCTTCCCGCGTCGACCGCCAGGAGCCCGGCACTGTGTGCATCGGCCGCAACGGCCCGCAGGTGCTCGTCGGCCCGCACCATCGGCACGCCGAATTCCGACTCGAAAAAGCCGTACAACGGCCCCGTGAAGGCGTTGAGCTTTTCAAAGCTCAACCCGCGGAACAGGCGTGCCGGGAGCCAGATCTCGTCGAGGACCACGGGCGTGGGACCGAAGCAAAGCAGGCGTTCGACCACGACCGCCGCCGCACCCATCTTCAAGGCCAGTCGCGCCGCGATGTCATTGGGCGCACGCGCGCGCCGGCATGCGAGGAAGCGGCTGTGCGCAGCCGGCACGCTATCGTCATTGGCCAGCAGCCGCAGGAACCGATATTGCGAATGCGGCCCGTGATGGGTCGCGACGTACGTGCCCTTGCCTTGCCGGCGCACCAGCAGGTTCTCGGCGGCCAACTCGTCGATCGCCTTTCGCACTGTCCCCTGACTCACCTGAAAGCGGGAGGCGAGTTCCAGTTCACTCGGAATCACCGACGCCGGCTTCCATTCCCCCCGGCGCAGGCTTTCCAACAATAAGCGTTTGATTTGCTTATATAAAGGTGAGAAGACTGCAGCGCGCCCGCGGTTACGTGGTGCGCCCAGGGTTGCCGGCGCATTTGCTGAAGTCATGCGGAAGTCCCGTACCGTGCGAATTCCCAAGTGGACCAGAAGCGCGACGCGGGCGCAAGCGATCTTATGTCTTATATAAGACCTAACGTATACTGGCGCAGCGTACCATCGCGCCTTCGAACCTTGGGAGATTCCACATGAGCCCTTCGACCGCCAAACCCGTGCGCGTTGCCGTGACCGGCGCTGCCGGGCAGATTGGCTACTCCCTTCTGTTCCGGATCGCCTCCGGCGAAATGCTGGGTCCCGACCAGCCGATCGCATTGCACCTGCTCGAAATTCCCGACGAAAAAGCGCAGAAGGCGCTCAAGGGCGTCATGATGGAGCTGGATGATTGCGCATTCCCGCTCCTGGCTTCGCAGCAGGCGTTCTCCGACGCGAAGGACGCGTTCCGCGACATCGACATCGCCATGCTCGTCGGCGCCCGCCCCCGCGGTCCCGGCATGGAACGCAAGGATCTGCTCGCGGCCAATGCCCAGATCTTCACGGCGCAGGGCAAGGCGCTGGACGCTGCCGCAAGCCGCCAGGTGAAGGTGCTGGTGGTCGGCAATCCGGCCAACACGAACGCATACATCGCGATGAAGTCCGCGCCGGGTCTGCCGCGCCGGAACTTCACCGCCATGCTGCGCCTCGACCATAACCGGGCGCTGTCGCAGGTTGCGATGCGCATCGGCAAGCCGGTGCGGGAAATCGAAAAGCTTTGCGTGTGGGGCAATCATTCCCCCACGATGTATCCCGACTACCGATTCGCGACGGTCGGAGGCAATTCGGTCGCGAAGATGATCCATGACGATGAATGGAACCGCAACGTGTTCCTGCCCACCGTCGGCAAGCGCGGCGCGGCCGTCATCGAGGCCCGCGGGCTGTCCTCGGCTGCGTCGGCCGCGCACGCGGCCATCTGCCATGTACGCGATTGGGTGCGCGGCACGAACGGGCAGTGGACGACGATGGGCATCGCGTCCGATGGGCAATACGGCATTCCGAAGGACACGATTTTCGGTTTTCCCGTCACCTGCAGCGGTGGCGATTACCAGGTCATCGAGAACCTGGAGATCGATGCCTTCTCGCGCAGTTGTCTCGACAAGACGCTGGCCGAGTTGACGGAAGAGCGCAGCGGCGTCGAACACCTGCTCGGCTGAGGCGCTGACAGGTCCTGACGATGTCATCCGCCGGCGCGCGGTTTCGCGCCGCTCTGGACCAGGAGCGGCCCCTGCAGATCGTGGGCGCGATCAACGCGCACCATGCGCTGCTGGCAACGCGCACGGGATATCGCGCCTTGTACGTTTCCGGCGGCGGCGTCGCCGCGGGCTCGCTGGGAATGCCCGACCTGGGTATCAATACTCTCGAGGATGTGCTGACGGACGTGCGGCGCATCACCGACGTCTGCGAGACGCCGGTGCTCGTGGATGTCGATACCGGATTCGGACCCAGCGCCTTCAACATCGCGCGCACCGTGCGCGCCCTGTGCAAGGCGGGCGCGGCGGCGATTCATATCGAGGACCAGGTCGGCGCCAAGCGCTGCGGGCACCGGCCCAACAAGGAAATCGTGTCCATTGGCGAAATGGCGGACCGGGTCAAGGCGGCCGTCGATGCGAGGCCGGACGACGAATTCCTCGTCATTGCGCGGACCGATGCCATCGCAGTCGAAGGTCTGGACAAGGCCTTGGAGCGCGCGCAAGCGTGCATCGACGCAGGCGCGGATGGAATCTTTGCCGAGGCTGTGCGCGACCTGCCTTCCTACCGTCGCTTCACCGGCGCCTGCACGGTGCCCGTACTGGCAAACCTCACGGAATTCGGCCAGACCCCCTTGTTCACGCTCGACGAACTGCGCACGGCGGGTGTTGCCATGGCGCTGTACCCGCTCTCCGCCTTTCGTGCAATGAACCGGGCCGCCCTGCGCGTATACGAGACGATCCGCAGCGAGGGCACGCAACGCTCGGTCGTGGACACGATGCAGACGCGCGAAGAGTTGTACGAGGTGATTTCCTATCACGACTATGAGCGCAAGCTGGACGCGCTGTTCGAACGCAAGGCCTGAGCGCCGTTTTTCCCGGAGTTGCCTGACATGTCGGAAAACCACTCCCCACACTCCCCGGCCGCGAAGCCCAAGAAGTCGGTCGCGCTTTCGGGCGTGGTCGCCGGGAATACCGCGTTGTGCACCGTGGGGCGCACGGGCAACGACCTGCATTACCGGGGCTACGACATCCTGGATCTGGCGCAGCATTGCGAGTTCGAGGAAGTGGCTTACCTGTTGATCCACGAAACGCTGCCCACGGCAAGCGAACTTGCCCGCTACAAGAACCGTTTGCGGGCCATGCGAGGGCTGCCGGTAGCCCTGCGCGAGGCACTGGAATGCCTGCCCGCCTCCACCCACCCCATGGACGTGTTGCGTACCGGCGCCTCGGTGCTGGGTGCGGTGCTGCCGGAGCGCGAAGACCACTCGCTTGAAGGCGCGCGCGACATCGCCGACCGCCTGCTCGCATGCTTCGGTTCGATGCTGCTGTATTGGTACCACTACAGCCACAATGGCCGGCGTATCGAAGTCGAAACGCAGGACGATTCGATTGGCGGCCACTTCCTGCACCTGCTGCACGGCGCGGCGCCGCCCGAGACCTGGGTGCGGGCCATGCATACCTCGCTCGTGCTGTATGCCGAGCACGAATTCAACGCGTCGACATTCGCGGCGCGGGTCGTCGCGGGCACCGGTTCGGACTTCTTTTCCTGCATCACGGGCGCGATCGGAGCCTTGCGCGGTCCCAAGCACGGCGGGGCCAACGAGGCGGCCTTCGAGATCCAATCGCGTTACGCCAGCGCCGACGATGCCCAAGCCGACGTCATCCGGCGCCTGGAGCGCAAGGAAGTCATCATCGGGTTCGGCCATCCGGTGTATACGGTCTCGGATCCGCGCAACAAGGTCATCAAGGAAATCGCCCGCCGGCTGTCCCTGGAAGCGGGCTCGACGAAACTCTACGAGATTGCCGAGCGACTCGAATCCGTCATGTGGGAGAAAAAGCGCATGTTTCCGAACCTGGATTGGTTCAGCGCGGTTTCCTATCACATGATGGGCGTGCCCACGGCGATGTTCACTCCCTTGTTCGTCATATCGCGTTGCACGGGCTGGAGCGCGCATATCATCGAGCAGCGCATCGACAACAAGATCATCCGGCCGAGTGCCAACTACGTGGGTCCGGAAGATCTCGCCTTCGTCCCGATCGCGGCCCGCCGCTGATTGCGTAACGAAGCCAGCGGACAACGAAAGCGCGCGGGAATCATGTCCAATTTCGCCAGCAACGTTCGACCCAAGCCCGACGGCGTCCTCGTGGACATTGCCGATTACGTGCTCAAAGGAAAGATCGATTCCCGCCTCGCGTTCGATACCGCGCGCTACTGTCTTCTGGACACGCTCGGTTGCGGCTTCGAAGCGCTCGAATATCCCGCCTGCCGCAAATTGCTCGGCCCGATCGTGCCGGGAACGGTCGTGCCCCATGGCGCCAAGGTCCCGGGGACGCCTTATCAACTCGACCCGGTCCAGGCCGCCTTCAACATCGGCACGATGATCCGCTGGCTCGACTTCAACGACACCTGGCTCGCTGCGGAGTGGGGGCATCCTTCCGACAACCTCGGGGGCATCCTGGCGACCGCCGACTGGCTTTCGCGCAATGCGGTGGCCGGCGGCCGCAAGCCCTTGACGGTCCGCGACGTGCTGCTCGCCATGATCCAGGCGCACGAAATCCAGGGCTGCATCGCTCTCGAGAATTCCTTCAACAAGGTCGGTCTCGATCACGTCGTGCTCGTGAAGGTCGCCAGCACCGCGGTCGTCGCGCGCCTGCTCGGCTTGGGTCGTGACGAGATCATCGACGCGCTGTCGCTCGCCTGGGTCGACGGACAGTCGCTCCGGACCTACCGCCATGCCCCCAACACGGGTTCGCGCAAAAGCTGGGCCGCGGGCGACGCGACCTCGCGTGCCGTGCGCCTGGCCCTGATCGCGCGCTCGGGCGAGATGGGGTATCCATCGGTGCTGTCCGCGAAGACCTGGGGTTTCTACGATGTTTCCTTCGGCGGCAAGCCCTTCCGCTTCCAGCGCAAGTACGGCTCGTACGTGATGGAGAACGTGCTGTTCAAGATCTCGTTTCCGGCGGAATTCCATTCGCAGACCGCGGTCGAGGCCGCGATGGACCTGCATCGTCAGCTTGCCCGCCTGGGACGCAAACCCGAGGACATCCGCAAGATCACGATCCGCACCCACGAAGCATGCCTGCGCATCATCGACAAGAAGGGCCCCCTGCATAACCCGGCGGATCGCGATCACTGCATCCAGTACATGGTGGCCGTACCCATTCTCTTCGGCCGGCTCACGGCCCAGGATTACGAGGATGGCGTGGCAAAGGATCCGCGCATCGACCGCCTGCGCGAAAAGATCATTTGCGTCGAGGACAAATCGTTTACAAACGACTACCACGACCCGCGCAAACGATCGATCGCCAACGGCCTTACCGTGGAATTCCGGGACGGGAAACGCCTGGCCGAAGTCGTGGTCGAATATCCCATCGGCCACAAGCGGCGGCGCAAGGAGGGCATGCCCGTTTTGATGGCAAAATTCGAGACCAATCTCGCGCGGGTGTTCGCGCAAAAGCAGGCTGGCCGCCTGATCGAACTGGTTCGCGACAGCAAGCGATTCGACGCGACGCCCGTCCATGAGTTCGTCGACCTGATGGTGGCAGCGTGAGGCGGTACGGGTCAATGGAATCAATCACTGGATCGAAGGTGGCTGGCATGAATCGCTCGAACGAATTGCGTTCTTCCCGGAACGCCTCCCAAGCGCACGGCATTCGCGTCGTGGGCGCGGCCCTGTTCGCCGCGCTGGGCATGTCCGCATGCGCGGTCAATTACGACCTGACGCTGATGCCACGGGACAGCGGCAAGCTCACCTACGGCTCCGCACGCACCTTGGGCAACGGCGAGGCCAGCGTCACCATCACGGTTGGCGACACCATTTACACGGGCAACTGGGTCCAGGTGACGCCGGTCCAGACGGCCAGCTACGTGGGTGCATCGTACTGGGGCTGGGGCGGCTGGGGTCCGTATGGCGAGGTCGATCGCACCGTCGGAGACACGGTCGCCAAGGCCTTGCTGCAGACTCCGGATGGGCTGCACGGCATGCGCTGTGATTTCTATGGGCTGTCCGGCGGCAAGGGCAGTGGCAAATGCACCGACGACAAGGGCCTCGTCTACGACGTGCAGATCCGGGCACGAAGCTGAATCTACGGGAAGCGAACATGACAATCCACGATCCGTTTCACTGCATTCGCAACTTGCCGGGCGGGGCGGCCGGCGGGCACAAGTATTTCAGCCTGGCTGCGCTGGAAGAAGCGGGTCTGGGCAAGGTTTCGCGCCTGCCGGTCTCGATGCGCATCGTCCTCGAATCGGTCCTGCGCAATTGCGACGGCCGCAAGGTGACCGAGGAGCACGTGCGCCAGCTTGCCGCGTGGAAGCCCAACGCGGAGCGCGTGGACGAAATCCCGTTTGTCGTGGCGCGCGTCGTGCTGCAGGATTTCACCGGGGTGCCCCTGCTCGCCGATCTCGCGGCGATGCGCAGCGTCGCCGAGCGCAGTTCGATCGACCCCAAGCGCATCGAGCCTCTCGTCCCCGTCGACCTGGTCGTCGATCACTCCGTGATGATCGATCACTACGGCACGCCCAATGCGCTCGACTTGAACATGAAGCTCGAGTTCCATCGCAACCGCGAGCGCTATCAGTTCATGAAATGGGGCATGCAGGCCTTCGACACCTTCGGCGTCGTGCCGCCGGGATTCGGCATCGTGCACCAGGTGAACCTGGAGTACCTGGCGCGGGGCGTTCATGTCAAGGACGGCGTCGTCTATCCGGACAGCCTGGTGGGCACGGACAGCCATACGACGATGATCAACGGCGTCGGCGTGGTCGGCTGGGGCGTCGGCGGCATCGAGGCCGAGGCGGCCATGCTCGGCCAGCCTGTCTATTTCCTGACGCCGGATGTCGTCGGCGTCGAGCTGACCGGCCAGCTGCGCGGCGGCGTGACGGCGACGGACCTCGTGCTGACGATTACCGAGTTGCTGCGCAAGGAGAAGGTGGTCGGCAAGTTCGTCGAATTCTTCGGCAGCGGCACCGCGAGCCTTTCGGTCCCCGACCGCGCGACCATTGCCAACATGGCGCCGGAATACGGCGCGACAATGGGCTTCTTTCCGGTCGACGAGAAGACGATCGGGTATTTCGAAGGCACCGGGCGCACGAAAGCGGAGATCGAGCGCTTCGAGGCGTATTTCCGTGCGCAAGGCATGTTCGGCGTGTCCGGCAGGGGTCAGATCGACTTCTCCAAGACGCTGCACGTGGACTTGGCGACGGTGGTTCCTTCGCTCGCCGGGCCCAAGCGCCCGCAGGACCGGATCGAAATCGGCAAGGTGAAGTCGACTTTCACCGACTTGTATTCCAAGTCGGTCGCCGACAACGGCTTCAATCAGCCGGCGGGCAAGCTGAGCCAGAAGGTTCGAACCGCGTCGGGCGATGAAATCGCCAGTGGCGACGTGCTGATCGCCGCAATCACGTCCTGCACGAATACGAGCAATCCCAGCGTCCTGCTCGCGGCGGGCTTGCTTGCGAAGAAGGCAGTCGAGGCGGGCCTCACGGTCAAGCGCCACGTCAAGACTTCGCTTGCACCCGGATCGCGCGTGGTGACCGAATACCTGCAAAAGACAGGACTCCTGCACTACCTGGAAAAGCTCGGCTTCAATGTCGCCGCATACGGATGCACCACATGCATCGGCAATGCGGGCGACCTGACGCAGGAGATCAACGACGCGATCACGCAAAACGACCTCGTTTGCGCGGCCGTGCTTTCGGGCAACCGCAATTTCGAGGCGCGCATCCATCCCAACCTGAAGGCGAATTTCCTCGCGTCACCGCCGCTCGTGGTTGCCTACGCGATCGCGGGCACCGTTTTGCGCGACCTCATGACCGAGCCCTTGGGCAAGGGCAAGGACGGAAAGGACGTGTGGGTCGGCGACATCTGGCCGAGTGCCGCGGAAGTGCAAGCACTCCTGCCGCGCGCCATGGACGCGCAGACGTTCCGGGCCAACTATGCGCGCGTGAAGACCGAACCGGGCGCGCTCTGGCAAGCGATCGAGGGCGGCACCGGCAAGTCGTACGACTGGCCCAAGTCGACCTACATCGCCGAACCCCCCTTCTTCGAGGACTTCACGATGCAGGCCACGGGTTCGATCATGCCGGTGCGAAATGCGCGTGCCCTGGGCATTTTCGGCGACTCGGTGACGACCGACCATATCTCGCCGGCGGGCTCGATCAAGGACACATCGCCGGCAGGCCGCTGGCTCACCGAGCACGGCGTGGCCAAGGCGGACTTCAACAGTTACGGCGCGCGCCGCGGCAACCACGAAGTGATGATGCGCGGCACATTCGCAAACGTGCGCATCAAGAACCTCATGATTCCGGCGGCCGCCGACGGCGCGCGGGTCGAGGGCGGCGTGACGATCCATCAACCCAGCGGCGAACGCATGTCCATCTACGACGCCGCGATGCGTTACAAGGCCGCGGGCGTACCGACCATCGTATTCGGCGGCGAGGAATACGGCACGGGGTCCTCGCGCGACTGGGCTGCGAAAGGCACGCAGCTGCTCGGCGTACGCGCGGTGATCGCGCGCAGCTTCGAGCGAATCCATCGCAGCAATCTCGTCGGCATGGGCGTGCTGCCCTTGCAATTCAACGGCGCCGACAGCGCCGCAAGCTTGGCCATCAACGGCACCGAGACCTTCGACCTGCTGGGCCTGGAGGAAATCCGCCCTCGGCAGAAGATCACCTTGTCGATCCGGCGTGCGGACGGTTCCCTGCAAACCGTCGCCCTCACCCTGCGCATCGATACACCGATCGAAGTCGATTACTACCGGCAGGGAGGAATCCTGCCCTTCGTCCTGCGCCAGTTGCTGGCCGCCTGAGTCTGGGCGGCAGCCGGTAGGTCGTTGCGCTTCATGCAGGTCACGACGGTCGTCGTCGATACGAACGTCTGGCTGGATCTCTTCCTGTTCGAGGACGCCGCGGCGGCGGCATTGGCTGCCGCCCTTGCGGGCGGCCATGTGCGCGCCGTTCGCAACCAGGCGATCGACACCGAGCTGCGCGACGTTCTCGCCCGCCCATTGCTCGTCGCGCGCTGCGCGCCCGAAGCACTGCGCGAACGCCTCGAGAAGTGGCTGCTTGCCACTACCTGCCTGGAGGCGGTGGAAGCGGCCCCCTGGCAGTGCCGCGATCCGCAGGACCAAAAATTCCTCGATCTCGCGTACATTGCCAAAGCTTCCTACCTGTTTACGAAGGACCGCGCCCTGCTG